>Ga0302176_10000056_pt1 | contig 94194 bp, 81 predicted proteins | sample I_Palsa_E1_1_FD_198787 | JGI IMG/M metagenome (GOLD analysis project Ga0302176, IMG submission 198787) | Peat permafrost microbial communities from Stordalen Mire near Abisko, Sweden - I_Palsa_E1_1 | ecosystem: Environmental > Terrestrial > Soil > Palsa > Peat permafrost | place: Sweden...
TGTATAAATCGCGCTGCCGTTCGCTCAGCGCGTCGAACCACCGCTGCGCCGCCTGCTGCGTCCTGGACTCCAGATCGCCCCAGAAACTGTCCTGCAATTCCTCTACAAAATGTTGGAAATGCTCGGTAATCGGTGTTACTTTCCCCATGGGTGTAAGTCTCCTTCCAAGGAATCGGTTTCAGCTTCCCAGGCCAAAACCAACTTACACCCTCCTCCTTTTACACAATCGAAATTACGTCACCGCAAATGTCTCGACAAGATCCTAATTCTACTGAATCGGTTCGGAGACGTGCTCGTGAACGATGAGCCATTTGCCGTCCTCATTCTCGAAAACGACAGTCCAGCGGAAATTACCCATTTCGACCTTGCCGGTGGTTGTTGTCATTTCTTCTTTTACCGTAGAGGCCGCCCAAACCAAATCGCCATGGGGATGGATGTCGACGTCGTCGTTCAAAGTGAACTTGGCGCTCTTGTAACCGGAGACCTCACCTCTCACCCCTTTCTCGTATTCATCCCAGCTCCCATATTTCAGAGGAGCGATGTCGAAGAAAGTATGCGGTCCGGTGGCGTAGAATTTCGCGGTGTTGCTGGGATCGAGAGTGGACCAGCCGTCCCAAAGTTTCTGTAGATAAGCTTTGTCGGGCGCTGGACCGGCTGAAGACTTCTTCGCAGCCGGCTTAGGGGCCGCGGCCAAACTGGCCAGTGAGAGAGCGAACAGGCAGAATGAAACGGTTAGAATGCGCTTCATGGTTGGGTTCCTCTTAAGAATATCTAACGGAGAACGCGGAATTCTCGCATATAAACGGTCGATCTGCAAAACGCGCATTGACCGATTTCCACAGCACACGCTAAAATAGTTGAGTTTGCCTGTACTTGCCGACCCGTTCTGGGGACGCCTGCTTTGGCTGCTCAAGCGCCGAGGCAGAAAACACAGCAAGCATAGATAAAGTTCCGCGGGTCCGTCTTGCGCGTGCGCGCGCGAGGATCGGCTGAAGAACTGATTTTCACGACATTTGATGGAGGCAGACGTATGTACGCGGTCATCCGCGCCGGTGGAAAGCAGTACCGGGTGGCGCCCGGGGATGTGATTCGAGTAGAAAAACTGGCTACGGGAACCGACGGCCAAGTGAACTTCCCCGATGTTTTGGCGGTCTCGGGCGGGGAAGGAAAAATCGGCAAACCGGAAGCGGAAGCGCGCGTGGTCGGTGAAGTGGTGGAGGAAGGCCGCAGCCCTAAGATTCTCGTTTTCCATTACAAGCGCAAAAAGCAATATAAGAAGTTGCGCGGGCATCGGCAGTCCTACACCGCAGTGCGTATTACTGAGATCGCCTTTGACGGGCAGAGCTTTAAGGCTCCCGAAGCGGCGAAGAAGCAGCCCAAGGTGAAAAAGGCTGCCGAGCACGAGGCTGCCGCTGAGGTGAAGCATATCAAGGCACATGCGAAAGGGCACGCCAAGAAAAAAGCTGCTCCCAAGAAGGCGGCAAAGAAATCTTCCGCCAAGAAAAAGAAGTAGAAGCTGGTCAAAAATCGAAGACTGAGAGTTGATCCATGGCACATAAAAAGGGACAGGGAACATCACGAAACGGCCGCGATTCAAACGCGCAGCGGCTGGGATTCAAGGCATTCGGCGGGCAGGTCGTGCCTGGCGGAACCATCATTGTGCGGCAGCGTGGTACGCCCGTGAAGCCGGGCCTCAACGTGGGACGCGGTAAAGACGACACGCTCTTCGCCAAGGTCACGGGACGCATCAAGTTCCTGAACAAGGGTTCGATGGGAAAATTTGTCATGGTCGAACCGATGGAAGTGTTGGAGTAGTCGCCTCTCGCCAGCTGAAGCGGCGGCGTTTCGGCGGCCGCAGTCAGATGTGCGACGCGGCTTGAGCCTCGCCTTCGGGACGGGGCTTTTTGTTTTGTTCAGGAATTATCGATCGGGCAGCAACCATGTTTATCGACGAGGCGAAAATTCGGGTGAAGGCGGGCGACGGCGGCAATGGCTGCATGGCCTTCCGCCGGGAAAAATACGTTCCGCGTGGCGGGCCGTCGGGTGGAGACGGCGGCAAAGGCGGAGATGTAATTATGGAATCCAGCGAACAGCACAATACGCTGGTTCATTTCCGTTTCAATCCTGAATATAAGGCCGAGCGCGGACGCCACGGGGAAGGCTCGAATAAGACTGGGCGCGAAGGCGAAGACGTTCTTCTCAAAGTCCCTGTAGGGACGGTTGTGTATGACGAAGAAACCGGCGAGAAGGTGTTTGATTTTTCCGGGCCGGATCAAAGAATGGTCATCGCTTGCGGAGGCCGCGGTGGTCGCGGCAATGCGCGCTTCGCCACTTCGGTGCATCAGGCTCCGCGCGAGCACGAGCCGGGGCGTCCGGGCGAGGAGCACAATTATCGCCTTGAGTTGAAGTTGCTCGCCGATGTAGGGCTGGTGGGTTATCCGAATGTGGGCAAATCGACTTTGATTTCACGAATTTCTTCGGCGCGGCCAAAGATTGCGGACTATCCGTTCACCACACTGGAGCCTCAGCTTGGAGTGGTCGCAGTTGGCGAGATCAATAACGAAATCAGTTTTGTGGTCGCCGACATTCCTGGCTTGATCGAGGGAGCGCACGCCGGATCGGGACTGGGCACGCAGTTCTTGCGCCACATTGAGCGCACGCGTTTGCTGGTGCATCTAGTCGATGTGTCAGACTCGAGCGGACGCGACGACGTGGTGAAGGATGTAGAAGTAATTCTTGGCGAGCTGGCCAGCTTTGGCGCGCATCTGGATGAGAAGCCAATGATCATGGTTGCTTCGAAGATCGACGTCGCCAACAAGAATCGAGTCTCCGCGTTAAAACGTTATTGCAAGAAACACAAGCTGAAGCTCTACGAAATTTCAGCGGTGACGGGCAAGGGAATCGAAGAGCTTAAATACGCCATGGCTAAAGAAGTGAACATTTTGCGCGAGCAGGCGCGGCAGGCTGAAGGCGCCAGCAGTCCAATCGAGTGACTCAGCTCAGGCGCGGGGTAATTGCGATCCGTGCTGGAATTGATATTGAAGAATCTTCGCCGCCAGGGCTGGCGGCATCTCCTCTCCGGACGTCTCGACGGTACGCACGATTTCTCCCCGGCAAATTACTTCGGTGGGCGAAAGCCCGGCGATCTCGGAAGGCAGCACAAGATTGATTTCCAGCTGCACGGCTGGTTGCAAGTGGGGGTGCGAGAAATCATCCGCCTGAAACAGAAGGCCGGAACGGCTGATATTTCTCGTCTCGCCTGCGTGCCATTTCTCTTCGTCCAAACGGCGATATTTCAAAGGCAGTTGAACTTGAAAACGAGGTGCGCGCGCGAGGGATGGTGGCTCGGGCCCTCGCTCCGGCGTAGTCTCGACGCTGCGGACCGAAGTATAAGTCTCACTGCCCTCGGGCGTGGAATCCAGGACCTGGCGAACTTTGCTTTTCAGCTCCCGCAAAGTGAAAGGCTTTTGCAGCAGGCGCACACCCGCGTCCAGCGTGCCGTTGTGGCCAATTACATTTTCCGTATAGCCGGACATGTAAAGGATTTTTGTCTGCGGCCGAATTTCCGAGATTCTCTGCGCGAGTTCGCGTCCGTTCATTCCGGGCATGATTACGTCGGTTAAGAGCAGGTGAATCACGCCCTGGTGCGCAAGGGCGATCTGCATGGCTCTTGCTCCATCCGCGGCTTCGATCACGTTGTAGCCCTGCTTCTCCAAGAACTGTCGGGCGAGGTAGCGCAGGTTGGCTTCGTCCTCTGCCAGAAGAATCGTTTCGGTTCCCGGCGCCGCGAGCGCAGTCTCGTCAGAAGTCACAACCTGTGCGGGCTCCGCTCTTTCGGCGACCCGGGGCAAATAGATCTTGAACGTCGTGCCTTTGCCTGGTTCGCTGAAGACCCAAACGTAGCCGCCGCTTTGCTTGATGATTCCGTAGACGGTGGAGAGTCCCAACCCGGTGCCTTTCGTGCCTTTGGTGGTGAAAAAAGGTTCGAAGATGTGAGACTGAGTCTCCGAGTCCATGCCAAGGCCGGTGTCGCTAATGGTCAACATCACATAATCGCCCGGCCGAAGAGGAGCGTGAAAGCGCGCGTACTCATCATCGAGAAAAACATTCGAGGTCTCGATGGTGAGTTTTCCTCCCGAGGGCATCGCATCGCGGGCGTTGACGGCGAGATTCATGATGACCTGATCGATCTGGCCGGAGTCGGCTCGCACAGCGCCGAGTGACGGAGCCGGTATCATGACGAGATTGATATCCTCACCGATGACGCGCGTGAGCATCTTCAGGTTTTCGGTAACCACGCCGTTCAGATCGAGGACCTTGGGTGCGAGCATCTGCTTGCGGCTGAAGGCGAGCAATTGGCGCGTGAGCGAAGAAGCGCGCTGGGAAGCGGCAGCAATTTCTTGTGCGGGACCGCGCAAAGCAGGGTCAGAACCCAGCCGCTCGAGCAAGAATTCGGAATAGCCGGAGATGACCATCAGCAGATTGTTGAAGTCATGGGCGATGCCACCCGCAAGCCGGCCTACGGCCTCCATCTTTTGGGACTGGCGGAGTTGTTGCTCCAGGGCGCGGCGCTCGGTGACATCTTCGGCGAAGAGTTCGAATGCGGTTCGTTTATCGCCGTCAGAAACTGCGCGGCCGGAGACGCGAACTACCATGGCGATGCCGTCTTTGCGCTTCCACTCCGCAATCAGCCCGTTGAAGGGAGCGGAGGAATGCAGCCGATCGGCCAGTTCGAACCAATGATGCGTATCCGCGTAAAGCCCTCCAAGATGCTTTCCCAAGAGATCCTGGGCTGAGGGATAACCCAGCATATTGAGCAAGGCAGGATTCACGTCCAGCACTTCGCCGGCCGAATTGCACCGGCAGATGCCGTAAGGAGCATTGGTCACGAGGGAGCGGAAATTCATCTCGGAGCGCCGCAAGCTTTCCTGGGCCGCGCGCAGCGCCGCATTCAGCCAGCAGATAAGAGCTGCGAGGACAACAAAAAGCGACAGCCGCAGCATGGTCGAACGAAATTGGGCTGGCGTTTGTTCAGACGTAAACGAGAAGTAGGCGCTGACCGTAAGCGCGAATGAAGTCGCGACGAGTCCAGGCTTCCAGCCGCCATACCACGCGCTCACCATGACGGCAACGGCGAACACGGCAAGGCGGCTTTCGGTGATGTTGGGCAGTAAAAGCGCGGGGATCAGCGCCAGAGTGGTGCTGAGAACAGCCACGCCGTAGCGCAGTATGGGCGCGCGGGCAGGTTGAATGCTGAGTAGGGGGAGGGTTACTCGCATAGTGACGCAATGCTAGCGTCACATTCCTAGGTGCGCGAGATTACAGGAGTTCATGCCAAATTCTCGAGACCGTTGTTGCGGCACACTCCTCCGGGCCAGATAGACAGTAGACCATTTGGCCAATACGCACGAGACTCGCTCCGAGGACCGAGCCGGTTCCGGACGTGGCCGAAAAATGGAAGGCGCGAAATTTTTCTGGCCGGACTGTAATAATCCACCCTTCTCTGCGTCTTTATCTATGAAAGAGAAGTCCAGGAGGCGTACTCTGCTGAGCGTACTAGAGGAAGCCGCAATCGCGATTCCGGACGAACTCGAGCGAGCCTTTCGCCAGCATCACGGCCTGGTGTTCGCCACGGCTTACCGCATCACCGGCAATGCCGGGGACGCGGAAGATGCGCTGCAAACCGTATTCCTGCGGCTGCTGCGCCGCTCCCTGAGCGCAGCCCCGCTCGATAACATGGAAAGTTATCTGCGCCGGGCGGCCATCAATGCGGCTCTCGATGTGATCCGAGCCCGGCAATCGGACCAGACCGTTCCTCTCCCGGAGGAAAATTCCGGCCAGATGCCGACCGTCCCCGGGCAGGCCGATGCCTCTGGCCTCCGGCAGGCCTTAGCTCAGGCCCTTAGCCAGTTAAAGCCCCGCTCGGCGGAGATCTTTGCGTTGCGCTATCTCGAGGGCTTGAGCAATCCGCAAATCGCGGAAACGCTGGGTATCTCACAAGTGCTGGTGGCGGTAATCGTCCATCGCACTCGCCAACAGCTGCGCAAGCAGCTTCGTCCGTACCTAGGAGACAGATCATGAGCGATCATAAATTCGACCGGTTACTCTCTGAGATTCGAAACGAACGTGTGGACGACCAGGTGGTCTCGCAGGCGGGTGAGCGCGTTTGGAGTTCGATCGCGGGCTCTCCAACTGCCGAGCGCAGCCTGCGCCGGCTGGTCAGCTGCGAAGATTTTCAAACCCTCATCCCGGCCTATCTGGATGAGACTCTCCCCGAAGCTCGCAAGTTGCTATTGGAAGACCATGTGCACCAGTGTGTCGCATGCCGGCACGCTGTCGAGCACGCCCGCAGCGGCGAATTGCAGCCCGTGTGGCATCCAGATGTGCGGGTGAAGACAGCTCTTGGTTTTCCCGCCTGGCGGTGGGCCATGGGCGCGGTTGCCGTGCTCTTGGTTGCGGTTGCGGGGCTCGCCGCGGTCAACGGTCTTTTCCCGGGCCAGCACTCCGTTCGCGGCGCCGTGCAGAATGTGGATGGCTCGCTCTATGCCATTTTTGACGACCAGGTGCGCGTGATTCCCGCGGGTTATCCGATTAGAAATGGAGATGAGATCCGCACGGCCAAGGGTTCGAACGCAGTGGTTCGTCTGCTCGATGGATCGCTGGTTGAGATGGGCGAACGCTCCGACCTTTCGGTGTCCCGCGAATGGAAAGGTACCACCATCCACCTGGATGGCGGCCGAATCATTGTGCAGGCTGCGAAGCAACGAACCGGCCGGCTCTATGTGGCCACGGACGATTGTCTGGTATCGGTTAAAGGGACAATCTTTTCCGTAAACCACGGAACCAAGGGCTCTCGCGTGGCAGTGATCGAAGGAGTGGTTCGAGTTGCCTCAGGCGATCAGACCACCGACCTGACCGCCGGCGACGAAGCAACCTCCAACTCCAGCCTCTCCAAAGTTCCCATCCAAAGCGAGATTGCGTGGAGCCACAATTCCGCAAGATACCTTGCCCTGCTGGGAGACTTTGCGGCGATGCAAAAGCAGTTCGACGCGATTCCGGGACCGGGATTGCGGTATAGCTCCGAGCTTCTGCCCTACGTTCCAGATCATACGGTCATTTACGCCGCGATCCCGAATCTGACGGCCACTCTGGGCGAGGCTGGGCAGGTCTTCCAGGAACGGCTACAGCAAAGCCCGGCGCTGCGCAATTGGTGGCACGAACAGCAACAGGGTAAGGGACCGAAACTCGGCGACGTCATCACACAGTTGAAAACGTTCAGCAGCTATCTGGGAGACGAGATTGTATTCGCCGTGGCGAAAGACGGCCCGACCTACGGTGCGCCGGTTGTGCTGGCCAATATCCGGCAGCCCGGGTTGGACGGTTTTCTCCAGAATGAAATGAGGCGGCTGAATACCAATGGCACGCAAGCTGCGCTCCAGATTGTGCGGGATCCCTCCGCTGTTACCTCGTCGCCGGGCAGGCCGTTTCTGGTTTACCTGAGTAATGATGTGCTGGTGGCGAGTCCGGATGCCGCGGAACTCCGGCGTACGGTAGCGCGGCTGCAACCATCCAGTGTGAGTCATTTCGCCGAGACGCCGCTCTACGAGCAGGTGGTTCGCTCCTACCAGCAGGGTGCGGGATGGCTATTCTGCGCGGATATGGAACAAATTGTCACACAAAACGTACCTGATGGCAGGAACAAGCAGCTTCCGCCTGGAATAGGGGACGTCCGCTACCTGATGATGGAACGCCGCGAAGTCGGAGGCAAGACGGAAAATCGCGCGGCGCTGACGTTCGCTTCCGAGCGGCATGGCGTGGCGTCGTGGCTGGCTGCGCCTGCGTCCATGGCCGGGCTGGAATTTATTTCGCCGAATGCGAGCATGGTGAATTCTGTGGTCATCAAGAATCCCAGGAGCATCGTGGAAGAGTTATTCCAAATGATCGACGGTGGCGATTCGAACTTCGCTCAAGATCTGGCCAAGTTCGAAGCCCAGACCGGGGTAAGCGTGCTCGATGACATCGCCGCGCCGCTCGGCGGCGAGGTAACCTTTGCGTTCGATGGCCCGGTACTGCCTACACCGAGATGGAAGGTGGTTTTCGAGGTTTACGATCCAGCGACCTTGCAGTCGACCATTGGAAAACTCGTCGATGGTTTTAATCGAGAGGCCAAGTCATCTAACGGTTCACTCCAGCTCACCCAGCAAGGGGTTGGCTCGCAGACTTACTACACCATCCGTAATCCGAAGCAGCCGAATTTCGAAATCGTCTACACCTATGTGGACAGCTACTTGATTGCCGGACCGGATATCAACACGGTGTCTGGAGCAATTCGAAATCGCCAGTCCGGAAATTCACTGCCCCATTCCCCAACCTTTCAGGCGCTCCTGCCGAGCGATGGATACACGAATTTCTCGGCAATCTTTTATCACAATATAGGCCCAGTGGTGGGGCCGCTGGTGGATCAGATCAAAGCGGTCGGGACGCTCACGGCGCAGCAGGAAAAGTCCATTGCGACGCTGCAGGCAAACACCGCGCCGGGCTTGATCTATGTCTATGGCGAGCCCAATCGGATCGTGGTCGCGAGCGATACTGGTTTCATGGGCTTCGACCTGGGTACTCTTATGACGCTGGGCCAGGGCGGCGCGTTTCCACCACAGATGTTTTTGGGGAGAGCCCTGAGCCCTCCCGGTTCTACACAGTAGGTTCCACGCAGTAAGCGTTCGACGCAGTGGTCCGACCTTTTCCATGAGCATAGCGGTTCAGCACGGAGCAGCAGACGGCACGAATGAGAAAGCTGCTGTTGTTCCGTCAACGCCAGTCGTTGAGCTCCAGGGCCTCTCGGTCCGCTTCGGCAGCCGTGAAATTTTGCAGTCGCTGGTTTGTTCCTTGCGCGGGCGCGCCATCGGCTTGCTGGGTCCGAACGGCGCCGGCAAGTCTACCTTGATTAATACTCTTCTCGGCTTCTACAAGCCTTCTTCCGGCTCTGCATCTGTGTTGGGATACGACATCCGAACGCACACACAGATAATTCGGAGCCTGGTCGGCTACATGCCCGAGAACGACGCGTTCATTTCGAAAATGAGCGCGGTATCCTTCGTTCAAATGATGGCGGAGCTTTCCGGCGTGCCTCCAGCGGCGGCGCTGGAGCGCGCACATGAAGCTCTGTTCTGCGTAGGCCTGGCCGAGGCGCGGTATCGCCAGCTGGGAACCTATTCGCTCGGCATGAAACAGCTGGCGAAGCTGGCTCAGGCCATCGCCCACGGGCCGAAGCTCCTGATACTCGATGAACCCACCAACGGCCTTGATCCTTCCGCGCGGCAGCGCATGATCCGCATGATCCGCGACATCCGCGATAGCAAGCAGTTGCAGATCGTGCTGTGCTCGCACCTTCTGCGCGATGTGGAAGACACGTGCGACGAAGTGCTGATCCTGAAGCGGGGCCGCATCGCTCATTACTCGAACCTGGAGGAGGAGCGGAAGGCGAACAAGAGATTTCTGGAGCTGGAGACGTATGGCGCGAACGGCGGCTTCACCGAGGCGATTGAAAAACTTGGCTGCGAATGTGCTACGACAGCGAACCGGCTGAAGATGATCCTGGCCGAGGGAGTCGAGGTTCGGGACATTTATCGCATCGCAGCGGAACGCGACGTGCGCATCCGCCGGCTCAATTTCCGCCGCGATACGCTCGAGGACATTTTTTTGAAAGCGATGGAAAGCTAAAGCAGCTTGCACTGCGACTTGATATGCACGTCAATCTACAAGATATAGAGTCCGGCGCTGTGGGGAAGCAACATGGCCGTTTATAGACGCACTTACACGTCGTATTCCGGATCGCTTACGCCGGCATGGTCGCGTTGCCTGGTTCTTTTCCGCTATTCCAGGCGAACCCTGTTTCGGTCAAAATTCCAGACCGGGCTCTTTGTGCTCTGCTTTTTCTATCCCCTGTTATGCTTGATCGGAATTTATGCCGCTCATAACCTCAGTTTTCTTGATAGATTCGGCGCCGGCAATCAGACGATCAGAATCGATAACAAATTCTTTTTCTATTTCATGAATGTGCAGGGCGTGCTGGCGTTTGTGCTCACCGCTTTCACCGGACCGGGGCTGATCTCGCCTGACATCGCCAATGGGGCGCTGCCTCTATATTTCTGCCGGCCGTTCTCTCGCGCCGAGTATGTGCTGGGCAAGGCTTCTGTTCTCGCCATATTGCTATCGCAGATTACCTGGATTCCAGGACTGGTTCTGTTCGCCGCGCAGTCCAGCCTCGCCGGATCGGAGTGGGCCTGGCAACACTTGTGGATCGCCGGCAGCCTCATCCTTTCTTCTTTCATCTGGATCGCGATTCTGTCGCTTCTCGCCATGGCCTTGTCAGCCTGGGTGAAGTGGAGAATCGTCGCGGGCGCGCTGCTGCTCGCCGTTCTATTCTTCGGAGCCGGCTTCGCTCAAGCCATCAATGGCGTAATGCGCACCCAGTCTGGGCACTTTGTCGATATCAGTTATCTGATGGCAACGGTTTGGACCTCGCTCTTTCGAATCGATAACGGGCGCTCGATGTCATCCGCGGAAGCGTGGGTGGCGCTGCTCACTTACTGTGGAGTCTGCCTCGCTCTTCTGGTGCGGAAAGTGCGCGCCTACGAGGTGATCAAGTGAGCGATGTGCTTAAGAGCGATGTGCTTAAGAGCGATCGCATCGTCTTCGAAGACGTCTCCAAGTTCTACGGCGAGATTCTCGGGGTAAACCGGGTCAATCTGTCCATCCCACCGGGTGTCACCAGCCTGGTGGGTCCTAACGGTTCGGGAAAAACTACATTGATGAACTTGATGACCGGTCTGGTGCGTCCCACCCGCGGACGAATCCAGGTCCTGGGCCTCGCTCCAACCGAACCCGAAAAGCTGTTCAAGATCGTCGGGTATAGCACCCAGTTCGATTCTTTCCCCAAGGGCCTAACCGGATTTCAGTTTGTTTCTTCCTATCTTCGGCTGGCGGGCAGCGACTCCCAGGCCGCGGATCAACTGGCTTGGCGCGCCATTGAGCGAGTGAATCTTACCGATGCCGCGGGGCGCAACGTCGCAGGTTACAGCAAAGGTATGCGGCAGCGCATCCGGTTGGCTCAGGCTTTGTGCCATAACCCGCGGGTGTTGGTCCTGGACGAACCGCTGAACGGCCTCGACCCGCTGGCTCGCGCCGAGATGATCGCTCTCTTTCGTTCGGCGGCCGCGGAGGGTTGTTACGTGATTCTTTCCAGCCACATTCTGCACGAAGTCGATGCGATTTCCGATCAGGTCATTTTGTTGAGCAACGGGTATGTGGTGGCGGAGGGACCGATCCACAGCGTACGCGACGAAATCCGCGAGCATCCCGCGCAGATTCTGATCCGCTGCGATCGTCCGCGCGATCTCGCCTCCAAGATGATGGAGTCCGAGCACACCCTCGAAGTCCGCATCCACAACGACGAGCGGGGCTTGTTGATCAAAACCCGCGATGCCGACCGCTTCTATCTAATGCTGAATCACATCGCTTTGAACGGGGTCGAAATCGAATCCGTCGCTCCCGCCGACGACGATGTGAATTCCGTATACGAATATTTGATCGGCAACGACGAGGTCGCGCGATGACCAAACTCTGGTGGTCTCAGATCAAGTCCGTCATTCGGCTGGAAATGAAAAAGACTTTTTTTGCCCGGCGCGGACTTTGGATCTACATCCTCGCACTGTTGCCGCTGCTTCTCTTTACAGGCCACGCTTTCGAAATCTCGCACCGGCGGGATCAAAGCAGCCAAATCGCGAGGCGTAGCGAGAAGCCGTTGACCGCAGCGGATCTGCTCGCGGTCCGATCGGGGATGACAAGCGAAGAGGTCATCGCGCAGCTGGGAAAGCCTCCGATACGCTTCCACTGGAAGCAACGTACGCAGACGGGGCCGGACTCATTCGCGAATATAGCCCATGAAAGCTACCATTATTCGGACGGAGTGAACGACCTTTTTCTCGATTTGGCCGACGGCAAGGTAGAAAGCGTGGACCTTCGCCCAGCATTCAATTTAGGCGAGGACACTGTAGTTTTTGCCGGAGTATTCCAGTTTTTCTATCTGCGGCTCGCAGTGTTCTTTGGCTGTCTGGGAATCTTCATGAATCTCTTCCGCGGCGAAATCCTCGACAAGAGCCTCCACTTTTACTTTCTCGCGCCAATTCGCCGCGAAGTATTAATGGTGGGAAAATTCCTGGCTGGGCTGCTGGCGACATGCGTCATTTTCGTCACGAGCGAATTGCTCCAAATCGTGGTTTTCACGTGGAGCTTCAGCCCGAATATGAGGGAGCTTTATCTTTATCAGAATCATGGGCTGGCTCACTCCGCCGCTTACCTGGGAGTTACCGCTCTGGCCTGCCTGGGCTACGGAGCTTTCTTTCTGGCCGCTGGAATGTTGTTCAGGAATCCGATTCTACCGGCCGCGGCGATACTGGTGTGGGAAGCGATCAATCCCTTCCTGCCGGCGTTGCTCAAGAAGTTCAGCATTATCTACTACCTGAAATCGCTGTGCCCGGTAGATATCCCCAGTCCTCCCGGTGCCCCGCCATTGCTCGCATTACTGGTGTCCAATCCCGATCCGGTTTCTACACCCGTCGCGATTCTTGGCATCGTGAGCGTGGCGTTGCTGGTGCTGTACGTCTCCAGCTTTCAGGCCCGCCGGATGGAAATCAATTACACAACTGAGTAACGTGCTGCGTACTGCATTAGTTATCGGCGGCCCTATATGAGGGAATCTGCCGCGAAACGTCGCCTATACCAGTGAGCGGGAAAACCCGGACGGCGGCGTAAAATAGATGAATGGGGCGCGGGAAAGTGGCACTGCCATGACCGACGACAGTATCAAAATCCTACCGGGTTCGCAGTTCCGCACCGCCATGATCTTGGCCATCATCGCGGATGCGCTGCAAATCCTCGTCTTCCCTTCGTTCGTCGAGGGCGCCTTATCGCCCGCGGATGACATACTCGACTTCGGCATCGGGGCGATGATGATTCATCTGCTCGGCTGGCACTGGGAGTTTCTGCCGTCGTTTCTTGCCAAGCTTGTGCCCGGAGTCGATTTGGTCCCCTTCTGGACGATTGCGGTGGTGAACGTGTATCGCAAATCGAAGCGGATCGCGGTGGAAACGGAAGAAAAGAGCAGCGAGTCGCCAGCGCTAAGTGACGGGCACGATCATAAAGCCTAGATCAGAGCTAAGTGACCTATTCGAACTGAAGCACCACAATTTCGGGATTCGATCCCAGCCGCAGTGGCGGTCCCCAAGTTCCCGCTCCGCTCGAAGTGAACACCTGCATCTTCCCGATGCGGCTTAGGCCGTAGACGAACTGGCGGTAAATTCTCCGCGCCATCCAGCTCCAGGGAATGAACTGTCCGAGGTGCGTATGTCCGGAGAGTTGCAGAGAGATTCCCGCAGCCTCGGCGACTTCCGGATTGTCGGGCGCATGGGTCAGAAGGATGCTGGCGCGGTCGCGATCCAGACGGATGCCGTGGAGCACGGACGCAAAATGCCGGTCCTGAGCGGCATTCCGGTAGGAGACCCCGACGATCTGCAGACCATCCGCTTCCACCTTCTCGTTGCTAAGCACGCGCACGCCGGCGGCCGTAACTGCATTCAGATATTTGCTGTCATCGCCAAATTGCTCGTGATTGCCGGCGACAAAGTAGACTCCGTGGGGCGCAGTGAGCTTGCTCAAGGGTTCTGCGGCACGTCCCGCGTCGATGGCTGTGCCGTCGTATAAATCCCCGGCGATAAAGATGGCGTCCGGGGCTTCTCGCAAGATCATGGCAACCAAGCGCCGCAGGAATCTTCCATTGCGCACGTGCCCCAGGTGCACATCGCTGACTAGCGCCGCTTTACGGCCGCGCCACGCCGCCGGCAAGTTCGCAAGTTGCACTGTGGTTCGAGTGATTCGGGTCCAGCTTGCGTTAAAAACCGCGTAAAATCCAGCGCCTGCCGCGGCTATCGAAAGCAGTTCTACCATCCGATGAAAATTCACTGCAAGACCAGCCAGGCGCGTAACTCCGAAGATAATCCAGGAAAGTAAAGATGCGAGGAAAAGGAAGGTCAGCAGACCGAGCCAAATTGCCGCGGCCCGGTAAAAGGCGCGCAAAGTGGGGTTCGTATAGCGGAAGGCGAGTAATGATGCTGCCACAAAGCTGACCGACAAAAGGCCCAGAGCCAGTTTTAACCAAGAAGCGCCGTAAGATTCGTTGGCGGCAGGCAAAAATGCCCACGTCTCATAAAGGAAAAAATGTGCCAGAAAAAGAACCGATTGGATCGTCAGAATGAAACCGATTAAACGCTTCGGAACGTGCATGTTTCATTAGATTCACTAACTGGCCCTTCGGATTGTTGGAGCAATGGGACTGCCGTCATCGGCGCTTCGAACTTGGGCGCGAAGCACGGCGCGGCCCGCCTTGGGCTTTGACCTTCGCTTTCGGCGGCGGCGGTTCCAATGCGAGTACCTCTTCGATTTGTTGGCGTAGCCAGCGGTTTGCCGGGTCATTCTCCACGCTCTCGTGCCAGTACAAATGGGCTTCCAGCCGGGGAGCGGGAAGCGGGAAGGGATGAATCTGGTTGACCGGGCCCGTGTTCAGCAGTCGCGCGTGGCGCTCTGGCAAGGTCAATAGCATGTCCGTCTTGCTGACCACCATGCAGGCGGTGAAGTTATGCTGGCTGCGCAGAAGTACCTGGCGGCGAAGCCCGCGCCGGCTAAGTTCCACATCGATCAGGCTGGGGCCCTGGCGGCGGGAGGAGACCTGAATATGGCGCTGGCCGAGATAAGTTTCCAGATCGAGAGTGCCCATGATCGCCGGATGATCTTGACGCGCAACAACGGCGAATCCTTCCTTCAAAAGCCATTTCTGCCGAATGCGGTCGCTGACCGTCATGGGTATCTCGATGGCAAGATCGACCGAACCGCTGGCCAGTTCGGTCTCAAGATCCCGGCGTTTTACCCGCGACGTCATGATCGACATTCCGGGTGCGGCGCTTGCCAGACGTTTCAATAACGACGGTAGAATCAGGGCTTCGAGATATTCCCACAGGGACAAATGAAAGCTCCGCCTCGAGTCTTCGGGAACAAAGCCGTGGCTCTGGCTGAGGTTTACTTCCAGGATTTGCAGCGCCTGCCGCACTTGTTCGATGATGTTGCGCGTGAACGGGGTCGGCATCATGTGCGCGCCCTGGCGGACGAATAGCGGATCCTGTAAAAGATCGCGCAATCTCTTGAGCGCATGGCTGATGGCGGGTTGAGTGAGATTCAGTTGCTGGCCGGCGCGAGTGATGTTGCCCTCGCGGTAGATCGCCTCGAGCACTACAAATAAGTTGAGATCGACCTGGCTTAAATGCACGCTGCATATATTACAAGATTCGTAGAATTCATTTGGAGAATTATGCGGGAATCGTTAGGCTAAGGTGCTTTCGCGGGCGCGTTTTTCTATGGATTTTTCCACATCATCAAAAGCCGGCAGTTACATCGAGCGCCTGTCCGCGTTCATGCAAGAGCATGTCGTGCCGGCAGAGCCCGAGTATTGCCGGCAGCTGAAGAATGTTTCCGACTGGCGTCAGTGGAAGCAGCCTGCGGTTATGGAGAGTTTGAAAGCCAAAGCGCGCGCGGCCGGACTGTGGAACCTGTTTCTTCCGGACAAGAAATATGGAGCAGGGCTCACCAATGTGGAATATGCGCCTTTAGCGGAAATTACCGGCCGTTCTCAGATCGCCGCTGAGGTTTTTAACTGCAATGCTCCCGACACTGGCAATATGGAAGTGCTGGTGAAGTATGGATCGGACGGGCAAAAACTGCGCTGGCTGGCGCCGCTGCTCGCTGGGGAAATTCGTTCCGCATTCTGCATGACCGAACCGGATGTAGCTTCGTCGGACGCTACCAACATGCAGGCTACGGCGCTGATTGCGGGCGATCACGTCGTCCTCAACGGCAGGAAGTGGTGGAGTTCGGGCGTCGGTCACCCTCATTGCCGGCTGCTGATCTTCATGGGGCTGACGACTCCCGCAGCCGCCAAGTATGAGCGTCACTCCATGGTGCTTGTTCCGCTCGAAACACTGGGCGTAAGAATCGAGCGCATGGTGCCGGTGTTCGGCGCTTATGACGAGCCCTTCGGCCACGGCGAGGTTACCTTCACGAATGTCCGTCTGCCGCTGGAGAACATTATTGCCGGGCCGGGCCGCGGCTTTGAAATCGCGCAGGGCAGGCTGGGACCGGGGCGCGTCCATCACTGCATGCGCACGCTCGGAGCGGCCGAACGCGCGCTTGAACTCTTGTGCCGGCGCTCGCTCCAGCGCGTAGCCTTCGGCAAGCCTCTGGCAAAACTTGGCGGCAACGCCGATATCATCGCCAACGCACGCATCAAGTTGGAGCAAGCCCGGTTGCTCACACTAAAGGCAGCCTGGATGCTCGATGAAGTCGGTACGAAGGGCGCGCGCAGCGAGATCTCCCAGATCAAAGTTGCGGTTCCGAACATTGCTTTGGAGATTATCGATCAGGCGATTCAAATGCACGGCGGCGCCGGAGTTTCCAGCGACCTCCCCTTGGCCGATTTATATGCCACGATCCGAACACTGCGGATTGCGGACGGACCCGACGAAGTGCATCGCGCTCTGATCGCCAAACTGGAGCTAAGGAAATATTGCGCTAAGATTCCGGCATCGACCTGATTGCTCGCGTAAGCGAGACAGCAGCTTCGATGGGCGCCTTATACTGCCTCAGAACGTAAGCCGTAACCCGAGTTGGATCTGGCGCTTGGGAAAGGCTGACGTGAACGCCAGGGGCGTGCTGGAAGTGGCCGTCCCACCCCCGGGAAGCGCAGTTCCCGGCCTGATCCCACTCACGTTGAAGGTGGTGAACCCTGGAGTCAGTCCGAACAGCGGGCTGACTTCGTTGTTTACGCTGGCGTAGTTTGTCCGGTTCGCGAGGTTGAATCCTTCCGCAGTGAATTGCAGGTTAGCCTTCTCGCCGAGTTTGTGCCCCCAGGTCAAGCGCATGTCAAAGTCAACGTAATCGGGACCCAGACCGGTATCGCGCGGAGCTCCGATGGGACGTTCGTTCGTAGTGTGATTGTCACCGTTGACCTCTCCTCCCGCCAGCAAGTTGAAGGGATGTCCGCTGTGGTAGGAGAAAATCGGAGCCAACTGAAAACCCGACAAGACGCTCTGCTTCCAGGGACTGCCGAACACTCCGGCGATCACCACTTTGTGCCGTTCGTCAAACTCGGAAAGACTGCGGTCCAAATTGAGGTTCGTCGGATCCTGCGGTCCGTAGTCCGTGTTGTAGTCCGTGGACGTGTCAATGCCTTTGCTCCAGGTGTAATTCCCGAACACCGAGAAGTGATTATTGAAGCGCTTTGTGATTTCAACGATACCGCCCTCGTAAAGAGCATACGACTCGGAGCTGTATTGGTTATTCTGCACAATGAGTGGATTCACAAAGCACTGTTGGGTATTGCAAGGCAGGCCCTCAATGCCACCCAGCGGGTCGGCTCCCGACGCCGTGGTATTCCAGTTGCGATAGGAAGCCGTCTGGCCATTGGCCAGGGTTACCGTGGTAAACGGAGCCGGCAGCAGATTGGTATCGATTGCGATCGGGGTCCTCTGTGTGTGCGAATAGATAGCGCTGAGAGAAATGGAGATCCCAGGTCCGAGTTCCCGCTCAATTCCAAAGGAAGCTTGCTGGGCGATGGGGGGACGATAATTCGGCTGGTTCACGAAAAGTACTTGCAGTGGAGAGAGCGGACCGCTATTCGTAACGTCGACGCCCGGTTGGGGTGAGAGAGGGTTGCCTACTGTAGCTACCGCAGCCGGCGTGATGCAGGCATTGTTCCCCGCGGTCGCGGTTGTGCACTGAATCAATCCCTCTGCGAAGAGCGTCTGGAAAATGGTTGCCGACCCCGCAACATTCAACGCCGGAATCCCGCCGATTGGATCGGCATAAATGGAAATCTCCCGGTTGCAAGGGCTAGAGCCGTTGCCTCCAAGACCGGGGAGCGGGAATCCGAAATAGGAGACTCCGCAGATCGCGCTGACGTTGGCGACCTGGCCGGCACCAGGAGCGTTCTCGACCGCGGACTTATTCTTGTTCACAACCCCCAGGCTCAAGTCGACGTCCGGGATCTGAACGTCCACGGGTCCGTAAAAGATTCCGTAGCCACCCCGGATCACCGTCTTGTGATTCTTGGCGGGGTCCCATGCGAAGGAAACCCTGGGACCAAAATCCTTCTTATAGGTGGTCAACGGAAGAAATTGCGTGTCCAAGTCGTAGCGCAGACCGTAGTTCAGAGTAAAGCTTGGCGTCACTTTCCAGGAATCCTGCGCATAGAACGAGGTCAGCGGCCGGGTATAGTACGGGTAGGTCGGGTTTCCGAAACCCTGCTGGTAAACCTCCGGCAGCCCGAACGACGCCGATTGCAACGGGTTGATGGTCGTGGTTGCAAGCTGCGGGCTGATCAAAAATCCGGGAAGCGACCCGAACACAAAGCGCCCTGGGAAAAAGGTGTGCGATTCGGTGTGATTGCCGCGGAGCAGTTCGTAAGCGCCGAACTTGAAGGTGTGATTGCCCTGAATCTTGGTGAAATTGTCCGCGAATTCATAGCGGCGCAGGATGGTGAGGTTGGGGAGGAAAATGTTCGTTCCAATGTTGTTGATAAAACTTGGAATCTGAAGCCCCACTTCTGCCGGCTCGTTGGGAATCACATTAAAGCCGAAGTAGTCCCACTGCACCCGCGCCTCGTTCTGCGCGGTCGGAGTTATCTGGCGGTACCAGGTAGCTTGCAGGTCGTTGTCATAGTCGTGGATCGAACTTCCCGCCGAAAAAGCGGTCAGGGAATTCACGTCCGGCGATTCCTCTAAATCGTGCCCGTACCGGTAGGTCAGGGATATCTCGTTGTTCACATTAAAACGGTGATCCAGGCGGGTCGACACTTGGTATTCGCGGGTGTTGAAAGGAAACAGTCCGCCCTCGGTCTCAAACTGGTTTAGCAGGAAGCTATTCAGAGCGGACTGGCCCGCCGACACGAAGGGGTTCGTAAGACCGGGATTTGGGTTCAGCGTCAAAATGCTCTGGAGAGCAAGGCCACAAACACTCGGCGGCAGGGGCACATTCGGCAAGCAAGCTACCGGGACCGGGGAAGGGTTCGTCTCCAGCCCGCCAATGATGGCATTCTGCGCGCTCGTTGGACGGAAGATATCGGTATTCGTCAGGAGAGGAACTGCGTTCTGCGCATTCTGTCGCAAACCTTCGAAAGCGACAAAGAAAAATGTCTTGTCCTTTTGAATCGGGAAACCCAGCGTTCCGCCGAATTGCTGGCGCGTCAAGGTATCTTTAACTGGCGTACCGAGAGAGTCGGGGTTGGCAGGATTGAAGGTCTGGCCGGGCTGCAATGCCTGGGTGAACGAAAATGAATTTTGGGCGTCCAGGGCATCATCGCGGAAAAACCCATAGAGGCTGCCATGAAGATTGTTGGTGCCCGACTTGGTCACAATGTTGATGGAAGCGCCGGTGGCTCCTCCTAGGTCCGCGCCGTAGTTGCTGCGATTGATCTGGAATTCCTGCACCGCATCCTGGCTTACGGTAAGGCGCTGGCCCCCGCTATCGCCGGAGGTTTCACCGCCGTCGATGGTTATGCTGTTGCCTCGACCGTTGCTGCCGTAGAACGACAGCCCGCTGGTGGGCGTCTGCTTGACTCGGAAATCCTGGTCCCCTGCCAGCCGCGTGGCATCGGAGACTCCGGGAGCGAGCAAGGTAAACGTAAGATAGTCGCGACGGTCAATGGGCAGGTCGGCGATGTACTGTTGCGAAATCCTATCCGCCTGGCCCCCGAGTTCGGTCTCGACCACCGGCGGCTGATCGGTTACTTCCACAACGGTCGCGACCTTGGAAGGACTCAATTTGAAATCGGATATTACGGTCTGCTCGATCGCGACCGCGACGCCTTTCCGAATCTGCGTGCCGAAGCCCGCCATTTCCGCGCTGACGTCATACGTCGCCGGCAAGAGGCCTGTGATGCGGTATTGACCGGTAGTATTCGTGGTGACGGCGCGCTTCAACCCGGTCTGGGGATCCACGACAGTAACAGTCGCCTTGGGCAAGAGGCCGCCGGTGGAATCGGTCACCGTCCCGGCAATTTCTCCCGACGAGCCTACGCCCTGGGCATGAGCCATCAGGGTCGCAAACAGCAGGCAGGCGAGAACGCCGCCTATAAATTTCCGGATTTGGTTTTGAGTGGAATGGGGTGAGCGCGAACGCACAAGAGCTTCCCGCGCTCCGAACGCAACAGGGCGTCGAATCTTCATGACGGGCGTGAGCGTATCTGCATTCGCAGAATTCATCAAATGAATTGTTTTGATGAAGAAGTATGCTTGCCGGGAATGTCCAGTTTGCGCATATTTCGACGGCCGAGTGTTTTTCAATCGGCTTTTTGCTGGGTGTTGCCACCGGCATGCAACCCTAGAAAATCGAGGATCGCCCGGTGTGCCGCCTGAGTCTGGTCTGTGAGAAACAGGTGGCTGGCATGATCGAGCAGAACGAGCTTTGCGCCCGGAATCCGGCCGGCGATCAGCTCTCCATTGGCGGGCGGCACCAGTGCATCCGACTTTCCGTGAAGGACCAGCGTCGGCGCAGTGATCTGGGCAATTCGGCTGTAGCCCTCCCAGGCGAGAATGCCCTGTAGTTGTGCCGTGTAACCTTCCAAAGAAGGCAGCCGGCGCTTGCGCAAAATCGCATCTTCCTCGATTTTCTCCGCCGGCGTGCCTGCGTCGTAGATATAGGGAATTATGGCCTCGCGGGCGTGTTCCAGAGTCATGCCGCGCGCCATCAGAATATCGGCGACGTTGCGTTCTGCGCGCACGGCAGAAGGCCCACCGGCTGACGTGCAACCTAGAATCAGCGAGCGCGCCCTCGCCGGATATTGCAGAGCGAATTCCTGTGCGATCATTCCGCCCATGGAAACGCCGAAAATATGGGCGCTGGAAATGCCGGCTGCATCCAGCACTGCCGCCGCGTCGGAGGCCATGGTGGAAATTGAATACGGCCCCGGAGGAACATCGCTCGATCCCACGCCACGATTGTCGAATGCGATGGTGAGGAAGTATTGCGCCAGCAAGGGCCGGGTTCGATGCCATAGAGACGAAGGGTAGCCGAGGCCCATGATGAGTAGAATCGGCTCCCCTTGGCCTTGTTCATCCCAGTAAATTTTTATTCCTTCATTCTCAACGAAAACCACTGGCGCCTTTCTCAAACCGTATAACGTTCGTTCGCCAACAACCGCCTCGCAATTTGACGCCTCAGTTCGATCGAATTGACGGGCTCGTGAGCAGCGTAGGATTGCAAGCGGGCAAGATTGCGCCGCAGTTCATCGCCCTCCGCGCAGGCGCTCAGCACGGTTCGTGACGACTGTTCGATCCTGGCCATGGCATCACGCAAGTACACGGCGCACGCATCCGCCGCATTTGCCCCGCCGCCGGCCGCAGCCAGTTTCCGGCTGCGCAGCAGGCTCGACTCCATGGCGAACACTTCCATGATGATGTCGGACAAATTCATAACAATCTCCTGCTGTTGTTCGAGCTTCGCGCCGTGCTTCTGGAATGCCAGCCCGAGGGTGAATAGGGCAATCCTCTTTGCATTGTGGACAAGACTCATCTCCGCATCGCCGGTCTGCGCAGAACTCAATCGATCTTGGTGAACCCCTTCCGCAACCACGGCCCGGGCGGCATCGAGAAGCGGTAATAGTCCGCGAACCGCGCGCTTCAACGGCATGCCCGTGATCACCAAACGATTAATTTCGCTGGTACCTTCAAATAGACGATTGATCCGCGAATCGCGATAGGCGCGCTCCACAGCATAATCCTGGTGGTATCCGTAGCCGCCATGAATTTGGACTCCCTCATCGACCACATAGTCGAGCATCTCGCTGACGTAAACTTTGATCATCGAGCACTCGGCGGCAAACTCCTCGATGGCTTTTAATTCCTGCGTACCGTCAGAGGGGTTCGAAGACCCGCCGTGCATTTGATTTTCAATGAGGCCAACCACCCGCCAGGTCATCGACTCCGCCGCAAAAATGCGGATCGCCATCTCCGCCAGCTTGTGCTGAATCGCCCCAAACTCGGCAATCGCCGATCCGAAAGCTTTGCGCTGTTTGGCGTACTTAATACAAATGGCGAGAACATTTTTCGCGGCGCCCACGCCCGCAGGACCGAGTTTGAGCCGTCCGATGTTCAGGATGTTGAATGCGATGACATGCCCGCGCCCGATCTCTCCCAAAACATTTTCGACTGGCACGTGGACGTTGTCGAAATACACCGCGGTGGTGGAGCTGCCCGTGATGCCCATTTTGTGTTCCTCCGCGCCACTGCTTACGCCGGAAAAATTGCGCTCGACCAAGAAAGCAGTGAACTTCTCGCCACCGACTTTGGCAAACACGGTAAACAGATCGGCCGCGCCGCCATTCGTGATCCACATTTTCTGGCCGTTTAAAATGTAATGCTTCCCATCGGGCGAGAGATCGGCGCGCGTCCGCGCCGCCAGCGCGTCCGAGCCCGCCAGCGGCTCGGTCAACGCATACGCGGCCAGCATTTCGACTTTAGCCAGCTTCGGCAGATACTTGCGCTTCTGCTCGGGCGTTCCAAAGTAGACGACTGGCAGTGTGCCGATTCCGGTATGAGCCGAATGCCAGCCACCATAGGAGCCGTCGCGTCCCATGCGCTCGGCCGTTACCATCAACGACGGCAAGTCCATCGCCATGCCGCCATACTCTTCAGGGATCGCCATCGCGGTCAGGCCCAGCTCCACCGATTTCCGCAGCACCGCCATCGCGGCGCCGGGCTTCTTTTCGCGAATCGCCGGAAGATTCGGCTCAACTTCGTTCGCCCAGAATTCCTCGACCATTTTGCCGATGGCGAGATGTTCCTCGCTAAGATCTTCGGGTGTGAAAATGTCTTCTGGCGTCGAATCTTCGATCAGAAATGCGGTTCCTTTTGTCGTCTTGCGCGGGATGTCTGTTAATGTCGTCATGAAAAACTCCTATGCCACCTTTTGAAATTGAAAATCTGAATTCTCTGAAACAGTTCGAAGGACGCGAATTTCCACCGACGGACTGGTTCGTCGTCACACAGGATCGCGTCCAGAAATTCGCCGACGCCACCGAAGATCGCCAGTGGATTCATCTCGAACCAGATCGCGCCCAGCGTGAGTCGCCCTTCGGCGGCTGCGTTGTGCATGGCTTTCTCACGCTTTCGCTGCTGAGTTATTTCTTGAAGCAGGCGATTCAGATACGGACGAGCCTTGCGATGAGTGTCAACTACGGACTCAACAAGGTTCGTTTCCCTTCCGCCGTTCGCACCGGCTCGCGAGTTCGCGCCCGCGTAACTCTGCTCTCGGCGAGACCTTCGGTGGAAGAATCGCCCGGATTTGTCGACGCTGCTTTTCTCATTCATGTCGAGAGCGAATCTTCCGGCAAACTGTGCTGCGTTGCGGAATGGCTGATTCGCTACTACGCCCAGTGAACGGCTCGTCATATTTGCCCGCTTTCCGCGCAGCGCCATGAGGCGCGCAGCAAAGCACGGATTCTTTCCGGCATGGCGGCGAACCGTTCGTCGTGCGTCAGCCCCTGAGCGTAGCGGTAGTAGATCTGCTGAATGATGACCGCCACTTTGAAGCGGGCGAAGGTCAGATAGAAGCTCATATCGCCAGGGTCAACGCCGGTTATTGCGGCGTAGCGCTCAACTAGTTGTGCCCTGGTCAACGTGCCCGGCAGCGTGGTGGGCGCGGAACGAATTTCTTGAAGCTCTTCGGGGTCTTGCGGATCGGTCCAATACGCCAAGGCCGTTCCAAGGTCGGTCAGCGGATCTCCCAGCGTGCACATCTCCCAATCTAAAACGCCTACGATCTTTGTCACATCATCCGGATCGAGCACAACATTGTCATACTTGTAATCATTGTGGATCAGCGCAGTGTGATGGCTCACCGGCATTCGATTCACAAGCCAGGCGGAAATACGCTCAACTTCCGGCAGGTCGTGCGTTTTCGAATTAAGGTAGCGTTCGATCCAACCTTTGACTTGGCGTTCGAGATAGCCTTGCGGCTTGCCCAGATCCGTCAAGCCAATCAAGGTGAAATCCACGCGGTGGAGATGCGCGAGGTTATCGAGGAAGGCCTCGCTCAACCTGCGCGCCATCTCTGGAGGAAAGTTGATCCCCGGCGGAGGATCGCGGCGGAGAATCATTCCGTGAATCGGCCGCATCAGGTAGAAGGGCGCGCCGAGAATTGATAAATCGCCGCAGTAGAGGACAGTTTCCGGCGCGACTGGATATGTGCCATGCAACTTGGATAGCACGCGGTACTCGCGATTCATATCATGAGCCGAGCGGACCTTGCTTCCAAAAGGCGGACGCCGCAGCACGAGTTCGCGGCTTCCCAGCCGCAGCAGATAAGTGAGATTGGAGTGGCCGCTGGGAAATTGTTCGACTGCAATCGAGCCGTTATAAGTGAGGTGTTCGAATAGAAATGGCGCCAGCCGGTCGAGATCGAGTTCTTCGCCCGCCCTCACGGTTCCGGCTTGATCGCAAAGTGTCGGCATACTCACAAGACTTATTTACTACCAGTAGGTCAGTAGTTCATCCTCATCGAGATGTGGGTGCGCATTGAACGCGCTTAGCGTCACACTTTCGTCAGAAGCACGCAGATCGGTGAACGAAGCGTTGCGCGACATCCAGGACATCTGCAGCGTGTCCTGTGGAGAAAGGTGCAACGCGCAGCGCAAGGCCGCTCCAATCGGTCCCGCGGAAGTGAAGATCACCGCGGTTGACGCAGTTGTGTCGCACATTACTTGCATCAGTCCTCGTTCCACTCGCAAACAGAATTCATGCCACGTTTCGATGCCTTCGGCCGCCGTCTCGCCCGCCACCCATTTGCCGGTCACGGCTTCGAACAGCTTTTGAAAAGTCCTGCGCCGCTCGCCTGGTTCGCGGCAACTCTGATACGCGCCGTTCAGTTCGGCGATTTTGGAGTTCACTTGCATAAGCTGCGGAAGGCAGGTTCGCATCACCGCCTCGGCCTGATATTCATCGAACTCGCTCATCTCCACAATTTCGGGAAAACTCTGCCCGGCGTTGCGATAGACTTCGGCCACGATTTGCGCCGTCTCTCGTTGCCGAAGGCGTGGACCCGAATACACCTTGTGAAAAATAACTCCTCGCCGCAACCAAAACGCTCCCAGCAATCTGGCTTGCGCCTCGCCATTCGTACACAGCTTGTCGTAATCCGCCTCCAGAAAAGATGCTTGCCCGTGGCGCACCAGAGTGACTTGCTTCATGCTGAACTCGCCGGCTCGAACAGCCTGTCCGCGGACTGCTCCTTGTCGAATTCGGCGAATGTCTTACCCGATTCCGCCAGTCGCTGTAGCAACGGAGCCGGCGCCCACAGTTCGCCATGCCGCTGGTGGAATTCGCAAATGCGTTGATAAACCCTCCGCAATCCCACCGTATCGGCGTGCCACATGGGGCCGCCCCGGTAGGCGGGAAATCCGTAGCCGTTGAGATAGATGATGTCGATGTCAACCGCGCGCAGCGCGTATCCTTCTTCGAGAATCCGCGCGCCTTCGTTGACCAGCGCATAGATGCAGCGATCGACAATCTCGGCGGCGGAGATTTGCCGCTGTGGAATTCCCGCTTCAGCGCTCCACTTCCGCACCAAGGCCGTCACTTCGGAATCCGCGCTGGCACGCCGATTCTCGTCGTATCGATACCATCCTTTCGTCGTTTTCTGGCCGTACCGTCCCAGTTCGCAAAGACCGTCTTCCGAGAAGGGCCGGCGGACTCCAGGTTTTTCCAGATGCCGATACTCCTTGCGAATGCGCCAGCCGACATCGAGGCCTGCCAGATCGCCCGTCGCCAGCGGGCCCATGGCGTTGCCAAAATCGACCAGCGCCTGATCGACGGCTTCCACCTCCGCTCCTTCTTCCACCAGAAATTGCGCTTCGCGCCGGTACGGTCCGAACATGCGGTTGCCGACAAAGCCGCGGCAATTTCCTACCAGCACTCCGATCTTGCCCAGCTTTTTGGAGAGTTGCATACACGTGGCAATCACGTCTTTGCCGGTCTTCTCTCCGCGGACAATTTCAAGCAGGCGCATCACGTTGGCCGGGCTGAAGAAGTGCGTTCCGATCACCGCCTCCAGCCGCGAGGTCTCTCCCGCGATTTCGTCGATATTGAGCGTCGAGGTGTTGCTCGCCAAAATCGTTCCGGGTTTGCAGGCGCGGTCCAAGTCGGCGAACACGCTCTTCTTCAACGCCATGCCTTCGAAGACCGCCTCCACCACCATGTCCACACCGGAAAACGCATCGTAGCTGAGCACGGGCGTGATCAATTGCAGGCGCTGATTCATGAATTCCTGAGTGAAGCGTCCGCGCTGCACTGAACTGGCGTAGTTTTTAGTGATCTTCCCCATGCCGAGGTCGAGCGCCGGCTGATCCACGTCCTTGAGCAGTACCGGAATGCCCGCATTGGCAAACACCATCGCGATGCCGCCGCCCATGGTTCCGGATCCGACCACCGCGACGCGGTTCACAGGCAGGAGCGGAGTCTCTTTCGGAATGTCAGGAATCTTCGCTACTTCGCGCTCGCCAAAGAAAACATGGATGAGCGCTTTCGACTGATCGGAGAAAAGGCATTCGTTAAACAGCTTCGCCTCGATCCGGCAACCTTCTTCGAACGGCAGCGTTGTCGCCGCTTCCACTGCGTCGATTGCGGCCAGCGGCGCTTTCAGTCCTCGCTGCCTCTTGCGGGCGGCGTCGCGGGCCGCAGCAAGAACCGGCGTGTTCTCGGCCACAGTTCCCAGCTTCTCCGTGCGTTCCCGAGTTTTGGGCGCGGGCTTGCCGGCAACTTCGCGCGCGAACGCCACGGCGCCGGTGAGCAAGTCCCCCTCGATCAAACGGTCGATGAGTCCAATCGAGGCAGCATCGCGGGCAGAAACCGGCTTGCCTTCGGCGCACATCTCGACAGCCTTGGCAACGCCTACAAGCCGCGGCAGACGCTGCGTTCCGCCAGCCCCCGGAATGATTCCAAGCTTCACTTCGGGCTGGCCCACCTGCGCCGTAGGCGCTGCAACGCGATAGTGGCCCGCCATCGCCAGTTCCAGTCCTCCGCCAAACGCCGTTCCGTGAATCGCCATCACCACCGGCTTCGCGCTGTCTTCAATGTGTAGTAGAAGCGGTAACAGGCTTCTACGGGGAGAAGCTCCGGAGGTCATTTTGCCGAATTCCTTGATGTCCGCGCCCGCGACAAACGTGCGGCCAGCGCCGATCACGACCACCGCTCTGACCGCGGGGTCGGCGTTCACTTCGTGGATCGCCGCACCGATTCCCTCGGGCACGCCAGGGCTGAGAGCATTCACCGGAGGATTGTCGATGGTGATCACTACAACATCGTTCTCATTGCTCACACTCACGAGGTTGTTCATAGGCACTCTCGTAAACTTCCTGAACTCGCTCCACGGCGCATCTTTAACGGGGAGCGGAATCCATCTGATACTTCTTGCGCAACTCCCTCTTCAAAACTTTGCCCGTCGCCGTCCTGGGCAAGCTCTCACAAAAGCCGATCGACTGCGGGCACTTATAATGCGCCAGGCGCGCGCGGCAGAACTCGATCAATTCAACTTCCGTGGGCCGACACCCAGGTTTCGCTACCACAACCGCCCTGGGCACCTCACCCCATTTCGGATCGGTCACAGGAATTACCGCGGCTTCGTAAACTCCAGGGTGGGCTGACAAAACTTTTTCGACGTCGAGCGACGAAATATTTTCTCCGCCACTGACGATGATGTCCTTCTTGCGATCGACAATTAATATGTAGCCGTTCTCCGCGATCACGGCCATGTCCCCCGTGTGAAACCATCCACCCCGCAATGCTTCGGCCGTGGCTTCCGGCTGTTGCCAGTAGCCCGCCATCACTCCATCGCTGCGGGCAATGATTTCCCCCATCGTCACCCCATCGCGCGGCACATCGTTATCTTCGGCGTCGACCACCCGAAGCTCGCACCCTGGAAACGCCCAGCCAGTCATGGATTGCGTAACGTAGCGCTCCTCAAGAGTGAGCTGCATGTCCGGTTTCAATTCCGCGGTGGAAAGAGAGGGAGAACACTCCGTAAGCCCGTATCCCGAGAAGCATTTGAATCTTAAAACCTGCTCCGCGTTCCGAATCAGAGTTGGAGAAGACGCGGCGCCGCCAATCGAGGCCCATTGCACGCTGCTTAGATCGTACTTCGAGCGCGCTGGCGAATTCACTAATGCCGCGGCCATGATCGGAACCAGGCTCAGCTGAGTCACACGCTCGCATTGCACCAGACAAAATACCTCCTCCGGCACAAAGCGCGGAAGCATGACATGCGTTCCTCCCACCATGGTGACCGTGTGGGCCGCTCCCCAGCCGTTGGCGTGAAACAGAGGAATCGTGTGCAGCACGACGTGCTCGTAGGCGATGCGATAGTGCAACGCAATGTTCATCGCATACAGATAAACATTGCGGTGCGTGAGCATCACGCCTTTCGGGCGGGCGCTGGTTCCACTGGTGTAGAACATCTCCGCCACAGCATTCTCGTCGAAGGCCACGACTTCTTCGCGATAGGGATTCGCCTCGGCGAGCATCGATTCGTACGTATGCTCGGAAAGCCAGGCAGTTTGCGGAGTTCCACCAAGTTGGATGAACGACCGTACCGTGCTCAACTCCTGCCGAAACGAATCGACGAGGCCAACAAACTCTTCTTCCAGAAACAGCACGGCCGCACCAGAATCGTTCAGAATGTAAGCCAGCTCTGACGCAGCCAGTCGGATATTGAGGGGAAGCAGAATTCCGCCGGCTTCGGGAATGCCGTAATAAGCTTCGAGCAAGCGGTGGCAATTCAGGCTGAGGAATGCGACCCGGTCGCCGGCCTTCACTCCAGCGTTGCGCAAGGCTCCCGCCAGCCGGCCTGCGCGATCGCCAAACTCTGCGTAAGTAAAGCGGCGCTCTCCGCACACGACCGCCGTCTTGTGGGGAAACTGCTGTTCCGAGTAACGAAGAAAGCGCACCGGTGTCAGCGGAATATTCATAGCAATTCGCTCTTACCAGGCCGACTGGCCTCCATCGACAACCAGCACGTGGCCCGTCACATAAGCCGAGGCTTCGGACGCGAGAAACACAGCCGCGCCCTTCAAGTCGTGGTCGTCACCAAAACGCCTCAATGGAATTTTCTCCAGCAGCGAATCCTTCCGGTGCTCGATGACCCACTGCGACATGTGCGTCGGGAACCATCCGGGAGCAATCGCATTCACCTGGATGTTGTGCGCAGCCCACTTGCACGCCAAATCCTTGGTGAACGCGATAACTCCGCCTTTGCTGGCGTGGTATCCGATCGTCTGCAGCTCCGCAGAAGCTCCGCCCAGTCCCGCCACGGAAGCGATGTTAATGATCTTGCCCGCATTTTGCGCCACCATGGCCTTGCCGGCCGCCTGGCAAAAAAGGAATGTGCCAGTCAAGTTTGTGGAGAGAACTTTGTCCCATTGCTCCAGCGTCATTTCTTCTACAGGAGCTCCCCAGGAGACGCCGGCGTTATTGACCAGGATATCGATGCGCCCGAACTTTGCCAGCGTCGCATCCACCACTGCTTCAATCGCAGTCTTATCTGTGACATCGCAGGCCAGCGCTAAAGTTTCTACGCCCAGGGCGCGCAGTTCTTCGGCGGCTTGCTCGCAGCGTTCTTTCTTGCGCGCGCAAAGAACAAGGCTCGCACCCATCTCAGCCAGGCCTTCAGCCATCTGGCGTCCGAGGCCGACTGATCCGCCTGTTATCACGGCAACGCGGCCTCTCAGATCGAAAAGCTGCTTAGCATTCACCTGGATCGCCTTTCAGGTCGTGATCCTACAAAAGCGATAGTTAATAACATATTATAGTTACTAACGTCAATCCGCATTTCTGATCTGCGCGGAACGAGAGCAGGCTAGTCTCGCAAGCGGAGCACAACCCGCCCCGCAATCTCGCCGCGCCTCAGTTGCCCAAACACTTCGCCGACATCGGCAAGTGAACGAGTCGCCACTTGGCAGTGAAGGGTCCCGGCCGCACCCATCGCCAGAACTTCGCGCAGATCGTCGCGAGTGCCCACTGCGGACGCTTTAATCTGAATCTCGCCAGCAGCCATCAAAATGGGTGGAAACGAAATCTCTTGCGCGGGCAAACCCACAACAAGCAGAGTTCCCGTAGGCCGCACACAATAGAAGGCCGTATCGTATGCGGATTTGGCAGCCGAGGTAACCATCACAACGTGCATCCCGCCCAGCTTTCGAATCTCCTTTACTACGTCACTTTGGGTTGCGTTCAAAGTGCGCAGTGCGCCCAGCGATTTCGCCAGCTCAAGTTTTTCGTCGGCGACATCGATCGCGGTCACCTCTGCGCCCGCGGCGCGGCCAATCTGAACGGCAAGATGGCCGAGCCCTCCCACTCCGAAAACCGCCAATCGCTGTCCGGCTTGAATCCTAGCCTGCTTAAGGGCGCGATAAACCGTGACACCGGCGCACAGCAACGGTGCGGCCTGTTCGGAAGAAAGACCGTCAGGAATCTTGACCACGTGGCTGGCGGGAGCCGTGGCAAATTCCGCATACCCTCCATCGACCATAACGCCCGTGATGCGCTGCCGCACGCAAAGATTCTCGTTGCCTTCCCGGCAAAACTCGCATTGTCCGCAAGTCCACTGTATCCACGGCACGCCGACGCGTTCTCCGATTTGCACGCTTTGGACTTCGGAGCCGCACTCCACCACGCGGCCCACAATCTCGTGCCCCAGAATCAGCGGCTTCTTTACGATGCCGGCAAACTGTGTCCAGTCACCGTCGGCCACATGCAGGTCCGAATGGCAAACTCCGCAAACCTCGACCGCGATCAGCACTTGGTCCGCAGCCGGTTGTGGTCGAGACACCTCTTCCAGCACCAGCGGTGATTTGAATGCGTGCAGCACAGCGGCTTTCATTGCGATCCTCTCCCTGAAATTTTGGTCGCATCCAAGGAAAACCTACGGTTGAATTCCACGCAGGAAAAATTCCACTGCGCTCCGTACACGGTCCGTGAGTTTGTGCGGGCCCGTCAGATCCACCGCCCATTGCCGCACCACCGTGTTGTAAAGTCCTTCCATGAATTCCGCCAGGTGTACCACGGGGAAGGTTCGCGTGACTTCGCCGCGTTTCTGGCCTTGCGTCAGAATTTCCCGCAGCAATCTAACGGCGGCCTCCTCGTGGCCGCGCAATTCCGCGGATCGCACCGGATCCATGGCGCCCGACAACACCACTGCCTGCCAAAGCCTTTTGTCAGCTTCCACCTCTCGCGCCATCGTCAGGTAAAGCCGGCGCAGGCGCTCTTCGGTCCCCGCCTTTTTCGAAAGCTCCAACCGCAGGCGCTCGCAGATACAGGCGTACCCGCGTTCGCCCACCTCGCGTAGAACCGCATCTTTGCTGGGAAAATACCGGAAAAAAGTGGGCTGGCTTATTTCGAGAATCTGCACGATATCGTCGATGCGAGTGGCCTCGTATCCGTGCTTGCGAAACAGTTTGATGGCGGTGTCGATGATCTGCTTCCGCAAGCGAGCTTTCTTCCGCTCACGGAGGCCGATCTCCGGTTGTTCGTCGCAGGTCTTCCCGGCCACTTTGCGCGTCACGGACGCACTCGCCATTTGCAAGTTCCTCGCATGAGCCGCCATCGCCGCGGCACAAATGTGATAGTAACTATAACAAAAGAGCGACTAACGTCAATTGGCGATCAGTTCGACACCCAGCGTAGCCAGCTCGATATCTTCATCCGATGACAGGCCGCTGACCGCGACCGCTCCCACAACCTCCCCATTCCTCCAGACTGGGATTCCCCCACCCCAACCCACATATTTTGGATCGCCATAATAGGCAATGTCGTGGCCCTTTTCCGGATGCTTGACCTTTTCGCCGATCTCTCGGGTCGGCTTGCGCTCGCGCGCGGCAGTCCAGGCCTTGTTCATAGCGATACGAATGGAGGAAACAGGTGCGCCGTCCATGCGGGCAAAACAAATGAGGTCGCCGTGCGAATCGGCAACGGCAACCGACGCGGCTTTCTTCATCTGCAAGGCTTTCTCTACGATTCGACTGACGATTCGTTGGGCTTCGGAATAATCAATGGTATGAAGAGTCTTCATGGAGCGCCGGAAGATATGAGAATCTCTGTCCGCAAAAAACAGGGCGGGAAAGTAAACTCTCCCGCCCGCAAAGACTTCGTTGACGCCTTAGAAAATAAACTTCAATCCGAATTGAACGATGCGGAAGGTATTGTTGACCGTGTTGGTGACGACGCCAAACGTTGGACTGGTTGCAGTGGAGTTCGGCGGCCCAAATTGAGGATGATTAAACAGGTCGAAGAACTCGGCGCGGAATTCAACGTTGAGTCGTTCCATAATTGTCGTCCGCTTAAATACCGCGAAGTCGAAATTAACCACTCCTTGCTGCCGGAGCGAAGCGTCAACACGAGGTTCGTTGCCAAACGTCCAAGGATTTACCGGGGTGTTAATGTCGCCATTGAGGCTCCCGCTGGGTGCGCTGAAACAAGCGGTGTTGAACCATTCGTTCACCCTGGAGAGAGAGCTTCCGCCTCGGTTCTTATCGCATCCGGCAACATAGTCCGGACGAAGAGTACCTATTCCGAGCCCGGCCTGCGTGAGAGCGTCGCCGCCTCCCCAACTCAGCTTCACCGGGAAGCCCTTCTGGAGGGTTGTGATGCCATCCACTCCCCACCCCGAAATCACGGCGTTGCTAAAGCCGCTCAGTCCGGAGAGGAATTTCTTGCCGTGACCAAATGGGAGGTCAAGCACGTAACTGGCGACCAATCGCTGCGAAATATCCTGCGAGGAGAGCGAACGCTCTCCAGCAAGGTTGTTCCAGTCCTGTACCGCGCCCACGCCGCCCGTGGTTCCGCCTTCCAGCCACGAGGTGAGTGTGTCAGTATTAGACATCAGTTTGGAATTCGTGTAGGCCACCAACAAGGTACCTCCGGCCTGGAAGCGCCTGGTGACGGTTGCCTGCAACGCATTGTAACCGCTGCCGCAGCACCCAAAGCCATTGAGATTCAACCCCGAGTACTGCGGGTATGGGCGATCCAACTGGCCTTGTATAAGAGAACTCGGCCCGAGGCCGCCAGGAAGGGCCTGGCTGAAGGGATAGGTAGTGACCGGCTGTGCGATGGTCGGGAGCACAGCTGGGTTTGCAGCGTACTGGCTGGCTGCTTGGGCGATGAAGCTGTCAGCAATCTGGTTAACGTTGGTATTCGATTGCTCGAGATGCACACCGTGAGAACCGGCATAGGCCACGTCGGCAAAAAACCCGCCCGGCAATTGGCGCTGGAAGTCTAGGTTGTATTGCTCAAGGTAGCCATATTTCTGGACGGTGTAACCGGTCGCCGAGAAATTGTTCTGCGTAAGGATGTACTGTGAGACATTCGGCTGGGGATTGCGGCCGGGCACTGCGGTTAAATCGTTCGCACCGGTCACGGGGGCTCCGGTCGTCGCGGAATACGTCCCCTGGTTGAATGGTCCTGCACCTGCACAGGTTAGGGCGTCGTTGGCGGTGAGAGCGCAAGTGTTGGTGTTAAGACTGGCGGCAGGAGTGACGCCGTGATCGTTGCTGGAGAAGAAGTTTGATGTAGAGCTGCTGACCGGATCGACGTAAGGATTAGCATTGAAGGAAACGTAATTGGGGATGAAGAAAATCCCGTAGCCGCCGCGAATCACGGTCTTGGAATCCACCGCGTAGGCGAATCCAAGTCGGGGCAGGAATTCCTTCTTTGAAAGAGGCAAGTTATTCCGACTGCTGTTCACGCCGGTCCCGACCAAGAAGAGGTCGCCCGGGCAAGAGCTTCCAGCTGTACCGCTACAGCCGGTCACTGACGCATTGGTCGCGCCAGGGTTAAAGTACGTCATCTTATCGTAACGTTCTGACCAGGGGCCTTGCAGCTCGTAACGTGCGCCGATGTTAACAGTCAATTTCGGAGTCGCATGCCAAGTATCTCCGAAGTAAAAGGCGCGGTAGGTCTGCTTGCCGGAAATCGGACCGGAGATTACGAGCGAACCGCTGGTCTGGTTTCCGAAGGCGGCACCTTGCCCATTGCCATATCCCAGAAGGAAGTCAGCGAAATCCTCACCGTTACCCGCGCCGGCACCCTGTACGTTCCCAGCTCCTACCACGCCGGGCGTGGCCGAAGTCCACGATCCTCCGAAGGAGATTAATCCACCTCCGGTGTTGGTTTGGAGGTAGTTGTCATATCCCTCTTCCAGCTGCATTCCCCAAACGTAGTTGTGGTGTCCCCGAATCATCGTTATCTGAGGGGAGATATTGAATTGCGTATTGAAGTCTCCGATCGCGCTTTGTCCCTGACTACAGCCGACCAGCGAGTCGTTCTGACCGAAACAGGGCGTCAGCGGCGTGCGCTCTTCGTTGGGGACCAGTGCGTTGTAGGCACTGGGCCAACCTTCTTGCGACATATCAAACCCGCTGTTGATGGGGTCCCTAAGATAAATAAAGCGGCTAATGCTCGCGCTGAGGTTGAAAATCGTGTTGGGGTTGATGGCAAAGTTATAACCCAGGGCCAAGCTCTTACTCTTCGTGTTTTCCGCGCAACGGTCCTTGCAAAGACCAGTGCCGAACGGATCCTGCGCCAAGCTCAGCAGTTTCCAATAGGAGAAACGCCCGAAAAGCGTCTGCCTGCTGGTGAGGGTCTGGTCGACTCGTCCCACATATTCGTCGGTATCGCCCCCGGTGCTAGCGTCTTTTAGGAAATTGAGAACAGTGCCTCCGGTCGTCGGATTTGCGATGAGCTTACCTAACAGATAAGCGGAAGTGGGATTAATAACCCCGGATATATCGTTGTTGGCGAAGGGGACGCGATTGCCGACTGTAACTACGCCCCCCGTATTGCTATAGCTTGTAAAGTCGATCGGATTGTAGAGTTGGTGGACCGGAACTCCCGTGGGACTTTTATCGTCGCAGACCGGGGTGCTCGAGCCGTTGGGGTCAGGCGTTGTGAAGGTTCCCGCGATACACAAGTCCGCAAAGTTGCCGGTCCGTTCCGCCGCGGTTGGGACGGTGGTGTTAAACGGAGTGCCGGTGCGAAGTCGAAACCCCTCGTAACTAAAGAAGACGAAAGTCTTGTTCTTGATCACCGCTCCGCCGACAGCCGCGCCAAACTGGTTCTGCGTGAAGGGAACCGGCTTGTTCGGTTCACCGGCAGCAATCTCGGATTCCTTGTTGAAGAACTCATTCGTATTCAAAACCTTATTGCGCAGGTATTCGTACCCAGTACCGTGCCAAGTGTTGGTTCCGGACTTGGTGCTCATATTGATAACGCCACCGGCAAACTTACCCCACTCCGGTCCCAGGTTATTGTCCTGCACTTTGAACTCCGAAATCGAGTCTTGCGTGGGAACCAGAAATGGCAGGTTGATATAGCCGATATTTAGGGGTTGACCATCCAAGTATTCCGCGCCCTCATTGGCGAAGGCTCCGCCGATTTGATAGTTGGCAAAGTCGAAAGGATTCTTGCCAACAACGTTTCCCTGAGTGCTGCCTTGAGGAATAACCGAGGGGGTAATTGTCGTTAAATTAAAGATGTTGCGACCGTTCAGTGGCAGCTCGTTGGCCTCGCGCTGGTCAACGACGGTCCCAAGCGAGGAGGTTTCGGATTGTAGCAAAGGAGTTTCCGAGGTTACCTCAACCACCTGGCTGACTTCGCCTACCTGGAGCGCAGCATCGGCACGCGTGTTCTGTTGCACGTCGACTGTGACGTTGGCAAGAACAAAGTGCTTAAAGCCCTGCTTTTCCACGTCAATTCGGTACTGGCCGGGGAACAAATTCACGAAGTTGAACAGGCCATCTGCACCGCTGGACTGGCTGCGCTTTTCCTGCGTCCCAAGGTTGGTTAGAGTTACCTTGGCATCTGTGATCGACGCTCCGGAAGTATCTGTGACAGCGCCGGTGATCGAGCCATAGGTATTTTGGCCATAGAGTGAAGGAGAAGCGGAAACAAGAAGGGTAATCGAAAGCAGCAGGCTCCACAGTATGCGACTTGGCATAGACAACTCTTTCCGGTGCAGAAATTTCCCAAAAGGGCCCCAAATAACGGTGGGCGATTCTTGTCCACCCGAGCAACCGTTGTCAAGCAAAAAAATGATTATTCTCATTTGAATAATCGTTAACCCTGAAACAAGTGTTATGCTTCCCCGGTCATGCCCGTGACCATGCAGGATATCGCGAAAGACTTGAAGGTTTCCGTGGTCACGGTGTCGAAGGTGCTGCGAAACCAGGGGCGCATCAGCGATGCTACGCGCAAGCGAGTGCTGCGGCGGGCCAAGGAATTGCACTATCAAATGAACTGGGTGGCGCGCAGCCTGGTAATGCGGCGCACCTACACGATTGGGTTGCTACTGCCGGAATTCGCGCATCCGTTCTTTGCCGAAATCGCCCGCGCAGTAGCGCGAACCGTCCGGCCCAATGGCTATCACGTGTTGATCTCTTCTTTCGAGGAAGACCCTGAACTGGAGGCCAGTGAGGTCGACTCCCTCTTGGCTCGCCAAGTGGATGGACTGATCATCGCTTCTTCACAAAAAGCTGGCCAGCTGGATGTCTTCAAGAGAGTGCGAGAACGCGAAACACCCTATGTCTTGATGGACCGCCCCATCGCCGGTCTGAGTGCCTGCTTTGTGGGAGTCGATAATCATGCCATCGGCAGTTTGGCGACGGAGCATCTAATTGCGAAAGGTTGCCTCCGCATTGCACATCTGCGTGGTCCCGAAGTGGGAATCGCTGAGGAAAGAATACAAGGTTACCGGAATGCGCTGGCGAAGGCAGGGCACCGTCCGCATACCGGCTACATCGTTTCAGGCGGCCACGGAGATGCCAGCGGATACGAAGGGATGAGGCAATTATTGGAGACACGGCCGGTTCCAGACGGAGTCTTCTGTTACAACGACCCGGTCGCGATCGGCGCCATGAAGGCGATCCTGCAGGCCGGACTGAAAATGCCGCAGGATATTGCAGTGATCGGCGCCGGCAACGTTCGCTACTCCGACGTGTTGTCGGTTCCGCTAACCACGATTGATCAGGGCACTTGCCGCATAGGAATGCTGGCGGCCGAACTTCTGATGGCGCGAATCGGATCAAAGAACTCCTTGCGCCCGCAAAAAATCCTAATTCCGCCTAAAATCGTTGAGCGGGAGTCGACGCAGCGGCTGGGTTAAAACCTACCGCGCTTCGCAGTTCGAGCATCGAGTGCGCCGAAACGCACTGCCTAGCTCTCCCGCGATATGCTGGTTCTCTGAAGGAATTCTAAGTTGCTGAAGACTTTTTCCCGCCTCTCATTGCTGCGGATATCTCGTATCCTGAGCCTCGCGTTGTGGGCAACAGCGGCCGCGACACCAGTCTTCGATGTCAGCTTACCTCGCGGGCTGGATTTCACGCTGCAGAATTCGCCGACGGCGCAGAAGTATCTGATTGAAACTATGCCCGGCGGCGTGGCTCTTCTGGATTATAACAATGATGGTTTATTGGATATTTTCCTGGTGAATGGCGGTCATGTTACGAGCCCGATGCGAACGCCCGAGAACTTCGATCGCCATGATCCTCGTTACTGGAACGGCCTGTACCGCCAGAACAAAGACGGAAGCTTCACCGATGTGACCCAGCAAGCCGGCCTGGCGAACGCCGGCGACGGAAATTACGGCATGGGAGTAGCCGTCGGCGATTACGATAATGACGGCTATCCCGATCTCTATGTCACCAGCTACGGGAAAAATATTCTGTATCACAACAATGGCGACGGCACCTTTACCGATGTGACCGCCAAAGCAGGCGTTGCCGGAGGCGGATGGTCGGTTTCCGCCGGATTCTTCGATTACGATAACGATGGAAAACTCGATCTTTTTGTAACTCGCTATATGGACTGGGACACAAAACACAATAAAAATTGCGGCGGGAACTATCATACGTATTGTCCGCCGGAAGAGTTTCCGGCGACGACCAACATTCTTTATCACAACAACGGTGATGGGACATTCACCGATGTGAGTCAGCGCTCTGGCATCGCAGCCAAGAAAGGACGAGCGCTGGGGGTCGCTTTTGCCGACTATGACGGTGACGGCTTTACCGATATTTTCGTAGCCAACGATGGGATGCAACAATATCTATTTCACAACAATGGCAACGGCACTTTTACCGAGGTTGGCCTCGAAGCGGGTGCGGCTCTTTCGCAAGATGGACGGCGGCTCTCGGGCATGGGAGTAGTCTTTCAAGACTATGACAACGACGGAAAGCCCGACGTTATCGTGACTGAGTTGCCGCGGGAGATTTACGGCGTGTATCACAACGACGGCGATGGTACGTTCACTTATCGCAGTCTCGAAACCGGACTCGGGCTGCTCTCCAGCGGCAGTTCAGGTTGGGGCGTCGGTCTGGAAGACTTCGACAACGATGGCTGGAAAGATTTGTTCGTTGCGCAAGGTCACGTTTTGGATAATGTAGAGCAAATCGATCCCTCGCTTCACTATCTCGAGCCGCCGGTGTTGGCGATGAATCACAATGGGCGCTTCGAGCGCGTCGATTCCGGCAACACACTCCCGGCTGCCGCGCGGGGTGCAGCTTTCGGCGACTTAAATAATGACGGATGGCAGGATGTGGTGATGACAACTCTTGGCGGCCATCCTCAGGTGTTTTTTAATCGCGGTGGGAAACTGCACTGGCTGGTGATTACTCTTCGCGGCACGCGCAGTAATCGCGATGGATTTGGCGCTCGTGTGCAAGTCAATGGGCAAACCAGATTTGCCACGTCCGCGGGAAGTTATCTTTCCGCCAGCGACAAACGCCTGCATTTCGGGCTCGGCACGGCTGAGAAAGCAAAAGTCGAGATCGCCTGGCCATCCGGAATTCACCAGACCCTGAACGACATTCACGCCGACCAGTTTCTAGAAGTGCGTGAACCGGAGAAGCCGTGATCCACGGTCTACTAGTTCTTTGGTTCGCCTGGCAAATCGCATCGCCGCAAACTGCGGAACACATGCAGGCCGGCATCGCGGCCGATAAGCAGCGGCAGTTCGACGTTGCGATTGCAGAATTTAAGAAAGTCACTGAACTCGATCCGGCATTCGCGGACGCCTTCGTCAGTCTCGGCCAGGCGTACATGGAAAGCGGCGATTACGGATCCGCCATCCCGCCGCTCAAACACGCTCTCGAACTGAACAAGGACTTACTGCCGGCGCATCAACTGCTGGGCTACGCGCTGCTCACGCAAGGTTACGCGAGCGAGGCTATTCCGCACCTGCAGCTCTCGCCCGACAAAACCGCGTTGGGCATTGCGCAGATTCAAACCGGACAACTTCCGGAAGCGGTGACAAATCTGCAAGCTTCGCTGGCCGCGCATCCTAACGATCCGGATCTCCTTTATTACCTAGGCCGCGCCAGCGGCCTGCTCGCCAAGCAATCGGTTGATACTCTGCTTGCCGCGTATCCTGATTCCGCGCGAGCCCACCAGGCGATGGCGGAAAACTATTTCGTCCTGCGCCGGATGCCGGACGCGGAAAAAGAATATCGCGAAGCCTTGCGCTTGCGGCCCGGCCTTCCCGAGGCCCACCTCGCGTTGGGTGAAGTGTATGCCGGAGCTTTTCAGTGGCCGAAGGCGGAAGAAGAATTTCGCATGCAAGTCAAATTGCAGCCGGGAAACGCTGAAGCCGCCTACCGCCTGGGCGAAGCTTTATTAGAACAAGGTAAAGCGCAAGAGGCCAGGGCCGAGCTTTTGCGCGCGGACCGGTTGATGCCGGAGATGCCGGAGACGCTCTACGCGCTAGGGAAAGCGGCTTCAGTCGAAGGAGACGCTTCGGCCGCCGAGAAAGCCTGGATAAAACTTCTTTCCATTGAGAAGCAGAGCTCGCTCGCGGCGCAGGCTCATTTCGGTCTGGCGGGAATCTATCGCAAGCAAGGAAAAACCGCTGAGGCGCAGCGTGAAATGCATGAGTTCGAAAGTTTGCAGAATTCGAATCAGCCGCAGGCATCTGGACCGCAGAATTCACAGCACTAGAATGTTGACACCCACCCTTATTTCAAGTTGACCGATTCTTTCAGCGGCAGGTTCTGCGACGATCCTCCAACCAGAAAAGTATAGGCTCCGGGCACAAGTTGCCAGGCGTCGCGCTCCACATTGAAGATGGAAAGATACTTTGGGTCAACTTCAACTGCTACTTCTTTACTTTCTCCGGCGTTTAATTTGACCTTGCTCCAACCTACCAATCTTTTGGGCGGTTCCCCGGCACTCTCCGGTAGCGAAGCATAAACCTCAGCTATCTCAGCCCCATTTCGATTGCCGGTATTCGTCACTTTGAAACTCAGTTGAACGCTCTTTCCCGGCGTCACTTTGAAATCAGAGTATTGATAGGTCGTATAGGAAAGGCCATAACCAAAGGGGAACAGAACCTGCTTATGTTCCGCGTCATACCACTTATATCCAACCTTCAGGCCCTCATCATAAGTTATCTGGAATGGCGGCAGTCCAGCCGCGATTTTCTTCCAGGCCTCCAGCTCGCCATCGGTCGTGGACTTGCGCGGAGGCTTAACGATGTTGGGATGAGGCAGATCGGCGTCACTTCTAGGGAAAGTTATAGGCAATTTCGCGCTGGGATTCACTTCGCCGAAGATCACACGCGCCAGCGCCTGCGCGCCGCGGCTGCCTCCGTACCATACTTCGAGAATGCCGCTCACCTGGTCAACCCACGGCATGGTTACGGGACTGCCGGTTTCGAGCACAACGATCGTGCGCCGGTTTGCGGCCGCGACTTTGCCGATCAAATCGTCCTGATTCTCTGGAAGCGAGAGGCTGTCGAGATCCATCCCTTCGCTCTCCCACTGATGCGCGAACACGATGGCAACATCTGTTGTCCTGGCTAACGCGGCGGCTGATGCAACATCGTTTCCCGCGTCATATAGGACCTTCGCTTGAGGAGCCATGGCTCGAATCGCTTTCAGTGGCGAAGTTGGAAACCATATATGAGCTTGCCACGTGGTGTTGCCTTGTCCCGGCGGCATGATGGCGTTTCCTCCCGGCGGATCGACTTGGGCCGACCCTCCGCCCGAGATCATTCCAACGTCGGAGTGCGCGCCAATCACGGCAATGCTGGCAATCTTCGATGCGTCCAGCGGGAGAAGCGAGCCTTCGTTTCTTAGCAACACGATGCTCTGCTCCTCAATCTTCTGCGCGACCTCGAACCCGCCTTCCACATCCACCACGCTTTTGACCGGAGGATCATCGATTACACCGGCGGCAAACATCGATCGCAGAATGCGGTGAACGTGGTCATCAATTTCGGCGATGGGAACTTTTCCGGACTCGACCTCTTGTTTCATGGCGTTCCCGTAGAAAATTTCGGCTGGCTCTTCGTGATCCAATCCAGCGGCGGACGCCTTGGCCGTGCTGTGCGTCGCTTGCCAGTCCGATACGACAAACCCTTTGAAGTTCCAGTCTTTCTTCAACACGTCCGTCAGCAGATATTTATTCTCGCAAGCATAGTCGCCATTCACTCGGTTGTACGCGCACATCACAGCAGCAGCGTCGGACTCACGCAAGCCGATCTCGAAGGCAAGCAGATCACTCTCTCTCATCGACCGCTTATCGACGTTAACGTTGACCGCGTTTCTTCCGCTCTCCTGATCGTTCATCGCATAATGCTTGATGTCGCCGATCACATGCTGCGCCTGTTCGCCCTTCATCACCTGAGCGACCATTTTGCCCGCCAGAATGGGATCTTCTCCCATGTATTCGAAAGTCCGTCCATCGCGAGGTTCGCGGGCTAAATTCACGCCTCCGCCCAGCGACATGTTGTAGCCCTGAGCGCGCAATTCGCGCGCGATCAGCGCTCCATATTCATACGCCGCATCCAGATCCCAGCTCGCGGCACCGGCGAGATCATCGGGCAAAGCTGTGGAGTAGCGGCCATTCTCGCCGCTGGTCCGCACACCGTAAGCCGCGTCGGAGATCTGAAGCGCAGGAATACCCAAACGTGGAATCGCCACAACATATCCGGCGCCGCCGTTAGATTTCACGGCCAGCGGACTCATCGGTCCAAGGCCGATCATTCCGGTCCCGTGCAGAAGAGAAACCTTCTCGTCGAGCGTCATTTCCTTCACTACGAGACTTGCCCGCTCATCTGGAGAAAGGGAGCGATTCATCCAGGCGCCTGAGGACGCGGACTCCACCGACTGCGCCAAAACTGGAGATAACGTAAGGAAGACAATCACAATGCCAAGCTCCACGGCTTTGAACAACAGTCGCTTTTGCGGGTTCATAATTCTCTCTGAGTGTGCGGTTTTTCTGCCTCAAGGAAAGTAACACAAAAACGATTATGTAGGCGCAAAATAGGCGCAGAATTGGACGTGTCGGAAGCAGAATTCCGAATGAAGGTGATCGCCTGTCAGACTAGAAGTGCCCCGGGCTCACGCGACCACCGCAGCCTCCGCTACTCCGGCTGTGCCGAATACGCGCCGGTAACGATCGATTTCGGCGGGCGATCCCAGCGCCTTCGCAAAGTTATCGGAGAGCTTCACCGCCGGACGCCCCTCAACCGTGGAGACCTTGCAGATCAGGCTGATGGGATCGAAGCCGCTGCCGCCACTGGGATCGCAGCCGCGGAAATCGTTGGTGAGGAAGGTTCCCCACCCGGCGCTAAACCGAATGCGCCGGGCAGGCGTCCATTTTTTTTCGTCAAGAAAATTAGCCGAGGTGCGGAAATCTCCTCTGCTCGCGCCCGCTTGAATCGTTCCACCAAAATAAGCGTGCAGGCCGAGTATTTCCTCAACGTCGAGCGCGTCGGAGGCGATGATGAGTTTCTCACGCGGATCCTTGCCGCGCGCCCGCAGCCATTCAATATATTCGTCGCCCGCCACATACGGATTCTTGCTGTCGATGCGCTGGCCTGTCCAATCCGCCACCCAACTGGGCGCGCCGTCTAAAAATTGAGTTGTGCCGAAAGTATCCGGCAGCATAATCCTGAGCGCACCTTCGTAGGTGTTCTGCCACAGATCGAGAACCCGGTATTGCGAAGCCTTCAAAGCATCGTCATCGGGCGCGAGGGCGGCCAGAACCATCGGGATCTCATGCGCATTGGTGCCAATCGCCTCCAGGTCATGTTTGTGAGCTAGAAAAGCGTTCGAGGTTCCGATAAAACCGCGGCCAAGATTGGACGCCATCGCGCTGACCACATACTCTTGCCACAAGAAACTGTGACGGCGGCGCGTACCGAAGTCCGAAATGCTGAGGCCGGGAACATCGCGCAGGCACTCAATTTTGTTCCACAGTTTCGTCTTCGCCCGGGCATATAAAATGTCCAGGCCAAACTCACTCAGTCTCTTGGAACAGGCTCTGGTCTTGAGTTCATCCAGGATGGAGAGCGCGTAGAGTTCCCACATCGTCGTCTCGCTCCACAAGCCATCGAAAGAAAGGTGAAACTGGCCGTCATGGACTGACAGCCGATAATCCGACAGTTTGAAATCCCGTTCCAACCACTCCAGAAACGCCGGTTCAAAAATTCCCCGGCGGCCGTAGAACGTATTACCCGCCAGCCAGACCAATTCGGATTTTCTAAAACGGAGTTTCCGTACGTGTTCAAGTTGTTGCGAAATATCATGCGCGGAAAATAAATCTGCGAGAGGGACGGCGGAGGAGCGGTTGAACAGCGAAAACGAGACGTGAGTCCTGGGAAAATGTTTCCAGATAAACTGCAGCATCAGCAGCTTATAAAAATCCGTATCGAGCAACGACCGGGTAACCGGGTCCAGTTCCCAGTTGTGGTTGTGCGCCCGCTCCGCGAAGTTGACGATCATCGGCGGTTGCCGCTGATCGCGGAGTGCTCAGGCGAGGCCTCAAATCTGAACCCGCGCGGTGCGGTTCTAAGCTCGCTCATAAAAACGGAAGAATAGCGACTGCTTGGATACGGGCTCCGCTTTTTCGCTCAGCGTCACCATCTGCTGCTGGTTCAGCGGCGTGAACTCCCGCGCCAGTTGTACGTTTTGCTCCAATTGAGCGATGGAATCGCATCCGATGATGACCGTGCTCACGGGCAGTGAAAGCGAGTAGAACATCGCCTGCCGCATATCGAGCGTTCCCGGCGTAGGCGCCAGCACCATGCCTTCCCAGGAATGCTTCTGTTGCTCGAGCGGCGGCGGGGTCCACGATGAAAGGAGGCGTCCCCGCGCCGGCACCTTCATTCCAATAATACCCATCTGCTTCTCGACCGCCAGGGGCAGCAGTTGTTCCGAGAAACTATAGTGATGCGGATCGGCGGCATTGACCGCCATCAGAATTGTGTCGAACGAATAGCGATGAATCGCTTCGATCAGCGCATCTGGCCGGTAGTGCCCGGTGATACCGAGATAGCGCACGATTTTCTGATCGCGCGCTTGCAACAGCGCCTCTATGGCTCCGCCCTTGGCAAAAATCTCGTCGATATCGGTCATCGTTCCAATATCGTGCAACTGCCACAAATCGACATGATCGGTTTGCAAGAGCTTCAGCGATGTTTCGATCATACGCATGGATCCATCGCGCGTGCGCTCTTTCGTTTTAGTCGCCAGAAACGCATCGCCGCGGCGGTGCTTCATTACTTTGCCAACGTATTGCTCGCTCCAACGATCCGGACCGCCGTAGATCGAAGACGTATCGATGTAATTCACTCCGAGATCGAGAGCCCGTTCGATGATGGGAACCGCGACCGATTCGTTGTTAGACTTCTCCAGTGAGGCTTGGCCACCAAGGCTGAAAATACCGACTTTGTATCCCGTCTTTCCGAGATTGCGAGTCGGCATCGCGTCGGCAGTTGCATTCCGGGAGGGCGGATTTTGCTGCCCTGCGATTACATCCGGAAGGGCTGCGGAGCCTAACACGGCGGCGCCGAGCATGCCGCCCGCCTTCAGAAAAGTTCGCCGACCACTGTGGGATGATTTGTCGGATATGTGCTTGCTCATGTTGCCCTCCAAGTATTGCTTAGACCACTACGATACCGCCAATGAACGCCGGAATCCATGACTAATTGGAAAAAAACTAATTGGAAAAACTGCATTACGCCGGGTGAGCCAGTCCCATGCCGGCGAGCACTCCCCGCATGTAAGCAAAGCTGGCGATTACGCCAGGCATCGGATCGTCAGGACGAATTTCATATTCCAAATCGACGAAGCCCTGGTACCGGATCGCGATGAGCGCTTCGAACATCCTGCGCACCGGCATGATTCCGTCTCCCACGGCGACCTGGCTCTCCTTGCTTTCGAAGTTCGTAAGGTCCTTCATGTGTATATTAAGTAATCTGGGGCCAGCATCGCGGATTGCCTGCACCACATCCATGCCGGCGCGAACCGTATGTCCCACATCGATGCAACACCCAATACGCGGATCCATATTCTTCACCGCCTTCAAAACATCCAGCGGCGAATGCCATATCTTATCCTCGGGGCCGTGATTGTGGATCGCGAAGCGAATGTCGTACTCCTTAACGAATTTTTCAATTCGCGGCAAAGTTTCGGGGGAAGGATCGCCGGCGACGATGACAGGAATATTTGCCCGCTTGCAGTATTCGAACTTGGAGCGGATATCCGCATCTTCATCTTTCGCGAAGTAAATAGCTCCCGCGGCGTGCACCTTGATTCCCGCCGCGGCGTAGTCCGCAAGCGCCGCCGCCTCCTGCTGCGGATCCGTTGGAAGATGGTCTTTGACGTCCTTCGCATTCAATGCGAATACATTCAACTCCTTCATGAAGCCGATCAGCTGCGCGCGCGTGAAATTACGGTACGTGTAGCTGGCCAAACCCAAACGAATCGGCGATGCTTCTTCAGAGGGCCGTTCCGGCGCCTGCGCAAATGAATGGACCGGACCTGCCAATGCCGCTACAGCAAGCGCGCCGGAGCCGACGAAATCACGCCGCGAGAGTTCTGCTTTAGCGATGGGAAACCTACTAGACATGTGGCGCCCGACCCTTTTCGTACTCGCGCTCCCACATCTTCATCGCCTCCGCGTCACCTTGAATCCGCCCATCCTTCGTGTCGAGATGTAATTCGCGGTTGACTTCCCACGCGATGTTCGAAAGCTGCAGCATGGTGACCGCCACGTTGCCGACAGCGACGGGAGCGTTGAGCTTCTCGCCTTTCCGGATGGCCGCGATAAAGTTCGCGAAGTGAGCGTCTGTCATGGAATCGCGGCCAATCAGGTCGGAAGACTCGGTCGTTCCGCCCACTTTGAATTCGCTCGACTTATTGCCTTTTGCATCGTAGATTTCATAACCATCGCGATCGATGAGCACCGTCCCCGTGGTTCCCATAATCGTTGAGCCTCGCCCGCGACCGTAATATTTCATTCCCTGGCAGCTCTTGCCCTCCCATGAAATCATGGCGTCGTCGTATTCGAAACTTGTGACCAGCGTGTCATAAAATTGCCAGTCGTCTTTGAACTGGTATCTTCCGCCTGAAGACGTAACCCGCTTCGGATAATCGACACCCAGCGCCCAGCGGCAGACATCGACTTCATGCGTTCCGTTGTTGAGAGTTTCACCCGTGCCATAGATCCTGAACCAGTGCCAGTTATAAGGATGCACATTATCCTTATACGGACGCCGCGGAGCCGGTCCTTGCCATAGGTCCCAATCAAGCTGCGCAGGCACGGGCACTTCTTTGCCGATGCCGATCGACTTCCGGGTATTCACGTACCAGCTTTTCGCAAAGTAAGGCTTGCCGATGATTCCCGCGTGTATCTTGTCAACGATTTCTATCGTGTGCGGTGAAGAGCGCTGCTGTGTTCCCATCTGCACCAGCTTGCCGTATTTCTGCTGCGCCTGCACCAGCATCTCGCCCTCAGCCGGATTGTGGCTGCATGGCTTCTCGACATAAACATGCTTGCCCGCCTGCAATCCGGCGATAGCCATGGGCGCGTGCCAATGGTCAGGAGTAGCAATCGTGATCGCGTCTACTTCCTTTAGCTCCAAAACGTGGCGAAAGTCTTTCTCGGTCTTCGGCGTTTCGCCCATCTCTTGCTGCGCCGAGTCGGCGAATTTTTTCAGGATGTTCCCGTCCACATCGCAAACATGCGAGATGCGGGCCGCGCTGCGATTCGCCTTGAGGGACGAGAGATGCGCGTAGCCGCGCCCATTCAGTCCGATAACCGCAAAATTCAGGCGATCATTCGAGCCTATGATCTGGGCATAGCTCTGAGCCGTGGTCTTCACCGCCAGTGCCGCCGCACCTACGCCGAGTGCATCGATAAATTCACGCCGCGTAACCATAAATTCTCCTTGTGTTTTAAACCTCGCCAAAGGCAAATATCATCGGCAGGAAACACCCGCCTTCGTCAGAGTTTTCTTGAGCCCATCCATGCTGATTCGCGTGGATGCTTCGGGCGTCCCCGCACCGCGCCAGTGTGTCTCCAGGCTTAGACCGTAATGAAACCCATCGCGTTGCAATGCCTGCAATTGCCCCACCCAGTCCACAATGCCGCTGCCAACCGGCGCCCAATCGTATTTGTTGTCCGGCTTGCGAATCACATCTTTGCAGTGGCAGTGCCCGATGCGGTTCTTGGGCAGTGCCTGATAGCCAGTCGGATACGGTGTACTTCCCAGGGCAGCGGCGTTACCCGGATCCCAGTTCAACATGAAATTGTTGTTGGGGATCGCATTCAGGACGGCAGCCGCTTCTTCGCCCGTTGCGGTGTTACAGGACATCTCGTTCTCGAGCAACAATGTAATGTCATCCTTCGCACAACGCTCGGCCGCCTGCCGCAGTTTGGCATTGATGGCCTCCCGGTACGGCTTGGGATCGTCCAGCCGCCAGTAATCGAAGCAGCGAATTCTGTCGGTATCGAATGATTTGCAAAGCGAAATACAACGTTCCAGAAGTTTATCCTGCGCAGCGGCATCGAAATCGGCATGGAATTGGTCGCGCGTCTCGCTCTGCGACGACCGCGGCGCCCCCGGCCAGTCCGTCTTAAACAGAGGGCTGGCAATATCCGTAACCCGCAGTTTGTGCTCTGCGAGAATCTTCCGCGCTTCCTCAACTTGCTTCGCGTCGAGCTCGGTTACGTTTTTGTTCCACATCGAGCGCAGTTCGATCCAGCCCAGGCCGAATTCGCCCGCCACGATCTGGCACGCTTTCTCGAAGTCCTGCGTGATTTCGTCATTGATTACTGCCAGCTTAAACGGACAAGCGATCGGGGACGCTGCAGCTTTCCTGACCAACGGCGAAATTGCCGATTCGAGCCCGACCAGTCCCATGCCCGCCAGCGCTCTGCGCCGTGTCCACCACACGCGACCCTCCGCGATCACGTAATCTTTAAACCGCGCCGTTCGATTATCTTAGGCCTCTCGTATTTCACCTGCCCAAACTACGGTTGATTTTTCACAATTTACCGCGGTAAGCCCACAGTCCCAGCCCTGGATTTGGTATAAAGAAAACCTCTTCTCCATCGATGCGGTTGTATCCGTGCTGAAGCTTCTGCGGGTTATAGCGATCGAGCATGGTCTTTAAATCACCATACTCAAAACCGACGTTCTCAACTTCTTCTTTGCTGAGATGTCCGGGGCACCAGCGAATTGTGAAGCGGCCTTCGGAGGAGCCGTGGATCAGATGGGCAGCCGCGCTCAGATCGCCGGCAAGATCGGAATTAGCGCGGACCGCTTCAAGCGTGGCCGGTGTTCCACGATAGCCATACTTCCGGATCAAGGCATCAATGGCCGCGTCTTCGCCGAATTTTCTTACTCCCGGCGCCAGGACAATCAACTCCGCGCCGTCAGCCAGCGCCATGCGCGTTCGGTACACGGCTTTGTTGCCCAGCCAGGTGCTGTGAAATTCGTGCGGCTCAAGATAAACCACTGCCTTGCGAATCGGCGCATCGAGTACTTCAAAATTAACTTTCAAGCTAAGGTCGGAGGCACGCTGAAAGCACTCCGCGTCGTCGCCAACAAAAAGTCCGCGCACCGCCAGCCGGTCGCCAGTTCCGCGGCTCACCACGGTTAGGACATAGACAATGGGAATGTCCCGCAGGAAGCGATCGGACGCATAATTGAGAACGTTCCGCACAGGGTTTTCCGCGCGGCCCATAATGCGTTCCATCCCGTAGACCGCTCCCAGGTAATGACTGCGGTTTATGCTCTCGCGGCCTCCCGTGCCCACAAGAATATTCTTGTTGTAATTGGCCATGCCGATCACTTCGTGCGGCACAACCTGGCCGATTGAAAGAATGAGATCGAACCCACCATGCGCCACCAGCCGGTTCACCTGCGCCGGCCACGCATAATTCAACTTGCCCTCCGATTGCTCGTAGATAAATTCCGCCGGAACTTCCCCCAAAGTCTCCACGTCCGTTCGCCAGTTGTGAACGCGGAATAATTTCTGAGGCGTCTCTCCAAACATTCGCGAAATTTGTTCCGGCTGCATCGCCGCATGGGTGCCCAGAGCGGGCAGAATCGCCTGGAGTTTATCGCCGTAAAATTCCCACGCGTACCGCGTGAGGTCGCCCGCGCGCGAGTGTATACGGCTCTGATCAGGGGGAACGGCGAGCACGCGCCTGCGCTCACCAAGCTTCGCAAGACTCTCCACCAGCAGATGATGCAATTGATCCAGAGGCAGATCCGTGTCCACTCCGCCGGTCGCGCAATAGAGACTCATGCGGAGAGTTCCGCCTTTTTAAGGCCCGGAGCGAGCAGGCACAAAATAATTAGAGCCAACAGGTAGGCGCTGGCTGCGATGCCAAACAGGCTGGCATAGCTGTGCGTCAGTTGCAGAATGTGGCCTGCGAAGAAAGCAAAGAGCGCGCTGCCGATGGATCCCGCCATGCCTCCGATGCCCACGACCGAACCTACAGCACTGCGCGGAAACATATCCGAGGACGTCGTAAAAAGATTGGCAGACCAACCCTGGTGCGCGCCGGCCGCCACGCTGATCAGCGCAATGGCGGCCCAAACCGACTTGACGCCGGATGCCGTATAAATGGGAACTACGAGACACGCGCAGAACAACATCGCCGTAAGCCTTGCGTAGTTTGCCGAGAGTCCCAGGCGACGGAAGGGCGACGGCAACCACCCCCCACCAATGCTCCCAATGGCCGACACGTTATAAACAATGATAAGCGGCAACCCGAGATGCGACAGGTTTAGATTAAATTTCGAGCTGAAATACGACGGCAGCCAGAACAAATAAAAATACCAGATCGGGTCGGTAAGGAACTTTGCCGCGGAAAAGGCCCAGGTCTGCCGGCACCGCAACAGTCGCCCCCACGGCATCGCCGGGCCCATCTCTTCAGCGGCTTCCTGGTAAATGTGCCGCAGCTCCACAGCCGTAAGCGTGGAATGGTCGGCGGGCTTGTGGTAATAGCGAGACCACCACAGAATCCAGATCATACTGAATGCGCCCGTGCTCAGAAACGCCGCGTGCCAGCCCCAGCGGAGTGTGACCCACGGCACGATCGCGGGAGCCAGGATCGCTCCAACATTTGCTCCAGAGTTAAAGATGCCCGTCGCCAGCGAGCGTTCGCTCTTCGGAAACCATTCCGCCACAGTTTTGATCGCAGCGGGGAAGTTGCCGGATTCGCCGAGGCCCAGGAAGAAGCGCGCAAATCCAAATTCCAGCACGGTGCTGGCCAGCGCGTGCCCCATAGCGGAGACACTCCAGACCGCCATCACCAGCATGTAGCCAATGCGCGTGCCTAACTTGTCGATCAGGCGGCCCGCGGCCAGCAGGCCAATCGCGTAAGCGATCTGAAACGCATCGACAATGTAGCCGTAACTCACCTCCGTCATACCGATACTATGTTCGAGGGTGGGCTTGAGGATCGCGATCACCTGCCGATCCATATAGTTGATCGAAGTCGCGACGAACAGCATGGCGCAGACCGTCCAGCGCACGCGCCCGATCCTAGGAGTGAGACGCGCGTCGTGCTCGGCCTGGCTGTCCAAAACGATTCTGTCCGTCACGTGCTCTCCTACAACCGATACGCTTTCTTCACCAACCGATAAGCGAGATCCTGCGCCACTTCCGAGGCTTCTTCTTCCTCAATCCGATGCTCGGCGACTAACTTCGCAAGGAACGCGCAATCCATACGGCGCGCCAAATCGTGCCTTGCCGGAATCGAGAGAAACGCTCGCGTGTCATCGTTGAAGCCCACTGTATTGTAAAATCCTGCCGTCTCTGTCACCTGTTGGCGAAAACGCATCATTCCCTCCGGACTATCGTGGAACCACCACGGCGGTCCCAGTCGCAGGCATGGATAGTGCCCCGCCAACGGCGCGAGTTCCCGGCTGTAGGCAGATTCATCCAGCGTGAAAAGGATGACCGTCAGATCGCGCTCGTTGCCGAAGCGATCGAGCAGGGGCCGAAGCGCATCTACATAATTTGTAGTCGTTGGCATATCCGCACCCACATCGCGCCCGTATCGCTCATAGAGTTTGCGATTGTGATTGCGGAAGCTGCCCGGATGGATCTGCATGACCAGTCCGTCTTCGAGGCTCATGCGCGCCATTTCCGTCAACATTTGGGCGCGGAAGAGTTCGTGCTGCTGGGCATTGGCATTGCGCGCGATCACGCGAGAAAACAATGACTCCGCCTCTTCGGTAGAGAGATCCGCGGTTCGCGCCGTGGGATGCCCATGATCTGTGGCCGTGCAACCGAGTTCGCGAAAGCGCAGACGAGTCACTCGAAGAGCAGCCAGATAGCCAGTCCATGTCGCAGTGTCTTCGCCGGTCTGCGCTCCAAGCCTCGCGATGTTTTCGACAAACCTATCAAATTCAGGATCGACCACCGGATCAGGCCGGAAGGTCGGCAATATTTTTGCCTTCCAGTTGGATTCGCGGATGGCTTTGTGTTCTGCAAGCGAATCGAGGGGAGAATCGGTCGTCGCCAGCACTTCCAAATTAAAGCGCTGGTATAAAGCGCGCGGCAGCAACTCCGGTGTTCGCAATTTTTCCGAGATCGCGTCGAAGTAAAAATCGGCTGTCTTCTGCGATAGCGGTTGCTCCAGTCCGAAAATTTCCTGGAAAACAAAGTCCAACCACATTCTCGTCGGCGTCCCGCGGAACAGGTAGTAATGACTCGCAAAAATGCGCCATACTTTCCTCGGGTCTCTTAGCTCCTCCCGGCCAATCTCTAAATCTTCCAGCGGAATGCCCTGGCTGTATAGCATTCGGAAAATGTAGTGGTCGGGCTGCACCAAGAGTTTCGCCGGATCGGGGAAAGGCTCGTTCGTTGCAAACCACACTGCTTGCGTATGCCCGTGCGGACTGACCAATGGCAACCTTCGCACTTGTTCGTGCAGTCTCCGGGCTATGTTCCGTGTGCCGGGCTCGGCTGGAAACAGACGGTCGGGATGGATCAGCATAGCTCCGAATTAACCTTTTCTTTCGCGCTGCACGTCTGCCCAAGAACGCGCTTCCACCTGCTCAACAGCATACACGTCGTCATCGACGCCGGAAGTGCAGCAACCTGCAAGGAATAACGAAATCCGTTCCGGACGCATCCGCCATCGCTACCGCCCCAGGTACCGGATACGGCTATTGAGTGCGCGCCCGTTGCCGTCGATGAAGGTGGGAGAGGGATGGGTTGAATCAATAACGCTGCTTGCCAGTATGTCGTTGGCATGATTCGTAACGTTGTCGAAGCCGCCCCGCACCGCCCAATAGCGTCCGAATAAACGAAAGCGTTTTTCGAACTGGAGATTTATAGAGTAGTAGGTGGGAAGACGAAACGTTTGCGAGGCGTAAGCCGGAACGATTTCTCCCTGGTCGGTGGTCGCAAAGAAGGGCAGACCAGCGCGCGCTTCCGCCGAGTAAACCAGGTCGACTTTGTGCAGGACGGGCAGTTAAAAAATGGCACAATGCCCCACCCCAGCACGCGATTCGGCGTATCCCATGGAAAAGGGCCGGGACGTTGCGGGCTCAACAGCGGAATATCCAGGCTGAAATCGAACACCTGGTTGGTGGCCGCGCGGGAACGCGTGTAGGCGCCGAAGATCTCATATCGCTGGCGAAAGCGGTGACGCAAGTTCACGGTGAATGCGTCATAACGGTCGTCGCGCCCATTGCCCAGAAAAAAGGTGCCGTCGACCGCGCCGTTCTGCGTGTTGTAGGCGAAACCATGAGCGCCGCGCTTCTCCACGAACTCAAGTTTCAGGAAAATAGCAGACGGCAGTTTCTTCTCAAAACCGACGCTCCAGTTCAAATACCGCGGCGCGTCGAGCGTGCTCCCGTTCACGACAAACGAAGTCGGGACTGCTATCGGCGCGGGCTCCGGCGTTCCCGGCGGCAGTCCCGTGCACTTAACGCTGGTATCGTTCGCCTCCTGCGGGCATCCGTTCGAATCGAAGAAATAATCGACTCTTTGTCCCTCGACGGCTTGATGGAGCAATCCCAGCGTAGTGTTGTCGTGGATAACTCCAATTCCCGCGGACAGCTTGGTATTGTTTTCATCGCCGAAAACGTAAGTCCCGGCCAGTCGCGGTGAAAACAGCGGCGTCCGGATGATTTCATCCCAGTCAAAACGCACCCCCGGCTCAATGAGCAACCGGTTCGTAATCAGCCAGCGATCCTCCGCATAGGCACTGGCTTCGGCGTTGTAAATTGGCGAGTAAGTACCTCCGGAAAAAACCGCATACCGCGCGCAAGTTGACGCCGGCACCACAGGAAGTCCATTCGCGCCGATTGGACAAGGCAAAAGTGGAACACTCGGCTGGAGAAACGAAATCGGCTGGCGCAGGAACTGCGCGCCGTAATTCAAACGGTCAAGGTCGCTGCCGATCTTGACGTCGTGTCGTCCGTGCCACTGACGCGGCGGCAGGTAGATATTTGCGAGGGCCTGAATGCGGCGGGCCAGCGCGACCTCAGTCAGGTAGTAATCGCCTGCGGCTCCCGCCGTCGAAATAATGCACGGACTGTCTCCATGGGGAGTGAGCTCCCCGCTGTACTGATCCACGCCGAATCCGGTTTCGAGCAGCGCTCCACCGCGAAAATAGTATTGATCCTTGAGCGACCCTAAGTAGGCGGTTTCATTGTTCGTAGACGTGCTCGACAGAGGCTGGAGAGCCGACAACCCGTCGTCAGGATCGTGATAGTAATTCGATAAGAAGCTGGCGGTCACGAAGTTGCGCGTGGTCAGATTGGATTGCACCTTGGCCAGATTGTCCGCGCGCCATACATGGTCCCGGTCGGAACCGGCCGGAAGCTGCTTCACCAAATTGTCATCGTACTCGCCATCCAGCGTGTCGATAAACCACATCTTCCCTTTGCGAATCGGACCGGACATCGTGTAAATGGGCGTCCATTGGTTGATCGAATTTCCCTTGGTGGTCTGAATTGAAGGAATGAAGTCCGTGGTTCCGAACCGGAGGTGGTTGTCCCCCATGCGTGTATTCAAGGCCAGCACTCCACCGGAGCCTTTGCCAAATTCCGCTGGCTCGCGGCTCGGCGTCACCGCGATGGAGCGGAATGAGTCGACACTGGTTTGCACTATGAACTGGCCGTTTGTCGGCTGGGTTACGTTGAAACCATCCAGCAATAGCAGAGTTTGGTATGTCTCTGCGCCTGCCACGTGCGCCTGGCCAAAGGCGTCCGGCGTCACTCCCGGGATGAAGGTCAGCGCGTTGCGGTAGTCGTGCGCTCCGGGGTAGGGAATATCGACGATCTCGTTGCCGCTGAGCTCGTCCTTGGAAGAAATCTGCGCCGGGTCGATGGCTGGAGGCGATTCCAGCACGTTCACCACTTCCCGCGCTTCCTGTTGATGGGAAAGAATCACTTCCACATTGCCGGGGACGCTGCCTTGCACGTCAGCCTGAACCAAAGAATAAAAACCAGTCTTCCCTATCCTGAGCTCGTAGGGCCCTGAGGGCAAGCTGGTAAATTCGCAATGCCCCGCAAAATCAGTTTCGCAGTGCAACGGTGCGGCGGGCGGTGCCGCCTGCAACTGCACCAGGGCGGAAGCAACGGCCACGCCGTTTTCATCGGTGACAGTGATGATGACTTTCCGCGCTGCGTCACCCTGCGCTGAAGAAATACGCTCGGCAGCGGCGGGTTGTGACGAAGCCGGAGAAGGCGGAGAGGAAGACGTCTGAGCTGCCATTGCCGCTGCGCAGAACAAGGCCGCCAACAAAAGCGGCCATTTCACGGATGCGCTCCGCCCGTGCATGCTTCGAGTATGGAGTCATTCGCCCTCTGAGTCCACCAAAACCGATGCCTGCCAATTCGTCCCCCGGTTCTGTGTGGCGCATCTTCGCCATCCTCTTCGGAAACCGCTAGAATGCTGCCTACCAAAGGCTAAAGATAAATACCCATGGAGCAAAATCGCCGCTGGCGCATCGCCTTCCTGCTTGCCTTCGGCGTGCTGGTCAACTTCTTCGACCGCATCAACTTGTCCGTCTCTCGCGACGCGCTGCATGATTCCTTCGGCTTATCGCTGGTTGCTTTCGGCTATCTCTCCAGCGCTTTCAGTTGGACTTACGCGCTAATGCAAATGCCCGCAGGCGTCTTGCTCGACCGCTGGGGAGTGCGGCGCGTGGGACGGCTCAGCGCGCTCCTGTGGAGCGTTTCTTCCTTCGCCGCAGCTGTCGCGCCCGGGCTCGGTTGGTTCTTCGGCGCGCGTCTTCTGCTCGGAGTCAGCGAATCACCCACATTTCCCGCCAACGCGAAAGCCCTGGGATATTGGTTCACGCGAGAAGAAAGAGGTCTTGCGACCGCTATTAGCGACGCCGCGGCAAAATTTTCTAATGCCATCGGAGTTCCGCTGATCGGCATGCTCCTCCTGTACTTCGGCTGGCGTTGGAGCTTTGCCGCCACCGGCTTCATCAGCTTTCTTTATTTTCTCTTGTTTTACTTCGTGTATCGTAATCCCAGCGAAGACGCGAAGCTTTCCGCCGAAGAGCTGGCATTCGTTCGCAACGGCGGAGCTCAACTCGAAGGCCAGACAAAAGCGCAAAGCGGCGCTTCCCTGAAATATCTCTTAAAACAGCGCAAAGTGTACGGCCTCGCCTTGGGATGGGGAGCTTACAACTATACATTTTTTCTGCTCATGGCATGGCTGCCCAGCTATCTTTCCGTTTCGCTTCACGTGGACCTGGTCCACTCAATCTTCTACACCAGCGTTCCCTGGCTGTTCGCGACTTTTACCGATCTTCTGGTTGGAGGATGGCTGGTGGATTCACTCATCCAGCACGGTTACGACGCATACCGCGTTCGCCAAACCGTAGTAGTGGCGGGCATGGCCTTCGGTCTCGCCATCTTCGGTGCGGCATGCTCCCACACACCTGCCGCCGCGCTGGTTTGGATCAGCCTTGCGCTGGGCGGCCTGGCCGCCGCCGCGCCCGTGGCCTGGACCATTCCATCTTTGATTGCCCCGCGCGAGAGCGTTGGCACGGTCGCCGGTGCGGTGAATCTTTGCGGCCAGATCGCCGCCATCTGCGCTCCCATCGTGACCGGCTACATTGTCTCCGCTACGCATTCCTTCGCCGCCGCTTTCGTGACCGCGACTGTAATTTTGCTTTTGGGCATTGCCGGGTATGTTTTCCTGTTGGGACGGATCGAGCCCATCCCGGAGCCATGAACTCTCCGAAAGAAGCTTCGGCGCGCAAGATTCGGGAGCGACGAATGGTGTAGGTTAAACATATGTCGCCGAAATCTCATGCCCGCCCGCCCCGATGGTATGCGATCCCGGTACGCGTTTTGCTGATGACGTTCATCGGCACTCTGATCTCGTTCGCTACTTTTCTATTCTTAGCGATCATCGGCACAGTCACCTTCTCGGCGCTGCGTAGAATTCATCCCAACATGACCATCGCCTATCGCCGCATCGCTTTGCCCGCCGCCATTGTCGCCGGAAGCATTATCTTCCTGCTCGCACTGGCCATGGAAATCCGCCACTACCGCCAATCCAAGGCCCTGGTGGAAATCGAGAGAGTCAGCTAAGCGTCCTTTCCTCGGAACACGTCGGGGACAGCCGCCTTCGGCTGTCCCGCCGCGCGTAGCGAGGCGCGCGCCTTGCCGAAAACCAACGTGAAGAAACGCACTGCGTTTTCAGCGCTACAATCGGATCATGCCGCCGCGCATCGCCATCCCCATGCCCCATTCCAGCGATCCCGAATACGCGGAGCGGGCGATCCCTCAATACGAACGCGCCGTCAAGCTCGCCGGAGGCGAGCCTGTGCGCATTCCGCTCGACTTGCCCTCGGCCGAAGTAAAGAAAATTATCGAGCACTGCGATGGAGTCCTTCTGCCCGGCAGCAAGGCCGACCTCGACCCCGCCAGGTTCGGCGCAGCCCGCTCTCCGCAGACTGCAACCGCCGATACTCGCCGTGAGACGATCGACAACCTTCTCTTGCAAGACGCCTACAACCTGCGCAAGCCCGTCCTCGGCATCTGCTATGGCCTTCAGAGCCTCAATGTCTACCACTCTGGATCACTAATCCAACACATCCCAGATTTTCTGCCGGAAGACTTGCGCACCGGCGTTAATCACGACGCAGGGAAGACCGTCGCAGTAGCACATGAAGTTAAGATCGAGAGCGAATCCAAGCTGGCGGAAATTTTATGTGAGGAGAGCGGCCCTCGGCTGTCCCGCGAAGCGCAGCTCGGCGGCGCAACCGAAAAAGAAAACCGGGAAGGGCAGGGCTTAAGCCGTGCCAATAAGAGTTTCGAGAGGAATAGGGCTTTAGCCCCTGAGGGCAACAGCCTCGTCATCCCCGTGAACTCATCGCATCACCAATCAGCAGACGCAATCGGCAACGGCCTGCGCATGGTCGCCCGCTGCGTCGAAGACGGCATCATCGAAGCCTTGGAAGGAACCGCTCCGGATCATTTCGTGCTCGCCGTGCAGTGGCATCCCGAGCGCTCAGTCGATGACGACGAACCGTCCCGCGCAATCTTCCGCGCCCTAATCAAAGCGGCAGAGAAGTGAAAGCTATTTCGCTCTATTCCGCGCTCCCTGCGACTTTCTGCTCTTCTCCCAGCAGCACCACCACGTGCGCGACCGCCGTATTCTCCAGGTTGAGTCCTTCCGGCGTCTTCGCTTTCAGTCCGACGCAGTCCTCGGGCAAACCCATCAACTGCGCCACGTGTGCCCGGATCGCCGCCGCGTGCGGTCCAATCTTCGGAGCCGCCAGAATCAAGCTTGCGTCGATATTCGCCACGCCGTATCCGGCGTCATGCACACGTTTCAAAGCCTCGCGCAGAAACACAGCCGAATCCGCGCCCTTCCACTGCGGATCGGACGGCGGAAACAGCGTCCCAATATCGGGCGCTGCCACCGCCCCAAGCAGCGCATCGGTAATCGCGTGCAGCAGCACATCGCCGTCGGAGTGACCGCCCAGTCCCTTGTCATGCGTCAGAGTGATACCGCCAATCTTCAGGGAAATTCCGGCGCGAAATTCGTGCGAGTCGAAGCCATAGCCAATGCGAGTGGCCGGCTTTGTCTTCGGTTGTTTGGTTTTAGCCGTGGGCATCCGCGTCAATCGCCGCCACTCTGTGCAGCCTTCAAGTAGAACTCCGCCAGTTCCATATCTGCCGGCGCTGTGATTTTAATATTCCTCGGAGATCCCATCACCACCGCCACGTCGTGCCCCGATCTCTCCACCAGCGACGCCTCATCCGTACCGAGGAACCCATCGTTCGAAGCCTCATCGAAGGCTTTTTTGATCACCTCGTAGCGAAAGCCTTGCGGCGTTTGCGCCATCACAATACTCGCTCGCGGAATCGTCGCCTTAATCAGGGCCCCCTCAGCGGTACGCTCCACTTGCTTCACCGTATCGACGGCCGGCAGCCCCGCCATGGCCGCGCCATATTTCCGCGCCGCTTCGATCACTTCTCCGATGATTTCACCGGTCACAAACGGCCGCACTGCGTCGTGCACCAGGACGATGTCATCTCCCGCCGCTGTTACCGCTTTCAGTGCGCTCTCCACGGATTGCTGCCTGTGCTCCCCGCCCACCACCAACTCCACTCTCTTCTTCAGCACGTCACTGGCTTCTTTTTCCAGGCGGCAACGAAATCCCGCAATCTCGTTTTCTCGCAATGCAATCCATATCTCTCCGACGGCATCGACAGCGGCGAACTTCCGAAGCGTATGGATAAGAATAGGGATTCCACCTAACTCGGTGAACTGCTTCGAGAGTGCCTTTGGCTTGCCCTTATCTCCCGTCGGCATCGGTGCCATACGGGTTCCAAGGCCTGCCGCCGGAATTATGACTACTACCTTCATCGGGGATTGCAAGTATACGAGTGCCGACCGTTCGAGTTCAATGTCAGAGCATTGACAGCAAACACCTTAAGCTTACACGCAGTTCAAAACGGGCTGCGCCTGCCATCCAAAATCCCTGCAAAGCAACCTTATCTCCGAAACTGGCACTAATTTGTGATGAACCGTATGAGAATGCGCCTTTTGCTTGGGATGCTTGTGCTTCTTGGAGTCGCCGCATGCGTCTTGGCTCTCTTCCTTACCACGCAGAGAGCCGACGCCGGTTTCAGCGCAGCCGTCCCGCAATCTGGCTCGTCGAAACTGGCGCCATTCCCAGCAGGTCACTCCGAGACTTACGAGGGCATGCTCACGGATACGCATTGCGGAGCGCAGCACTCCGCCGCTGTCGGGATGAATCCGGCCAACTGCACGCGGGTTTGTGTCCACAGCGGAGAGCACTTCGCTCTAGTCGACGGCGATAAAACTTATTCCCTAGAGGGCCAGGAAGCTGCTCTGAAGCGGCTGGCCGGAGAGCGCATCAGGATCGTCGGAGCTCTGAACGGCAATACCATCTCGGTGGCGTCGATTGCCGCTCCCAAGTCCTAAGGCTGCCCGGGCTTCGTCTCCACCAGCGCGACTGGGAGCACGGTTGCCGTTACCGCCGTGGGAATCGTAGGCACGGTCGCTTGAACTGGCGCAGTCGGGCGGCTGAATGCCCGTTCATCCCACTTCCCGAAAATCATCTTCCCCGCCGTCGTCTGTAACACCGAAGTGACCGAGACGTCGATTGTCTTGCCGATCATTTTCCGCGCGTTGTCCACCACCACCATCGTCCCGTCATCCAGGTAGGCAACTCCCTGGTTGTACTCTTTGCCTTCCTTCAGGATAAACACCTTCATGATTTCGCCCGGCAGCACGATGGGCTTCAGTGAATTCGCCAGTTCGTTGATGTTCAGCACCGCGACGCCCTGCAACTGCGCCACCTTGTTCAGGTTGAAGTCGTTGGTAATGATCTTGCCCTCATAGACTTTGGCCAGTTCGATCAATTTCAGATCGACCTCGCGCACCGCCGGGAAGTCATCTTCAACAATCTGGATTTGGAGCGTCGCCATTTTTTGCAGGCGCTGCAGAACATCGAGCCCACGTCGGCCACGGTTACGCTTCAGCGAGTCCGCCGAATCGGCGACCAGTTGCAATTCGCGCAGCACAAACTGCGGCGTGACGATGATGCCGTCGAGAAAGCCGGTCTCGGCAATGTCCGCAATTCGGCCATCGATGATGACGCTGGTATCGAGGATCTTGTAGCTCTTCTTCCCCTGCTTCTCGCCGCCAAAGATCCCGCCCAAGGCCGCCAGATTCAGCAGGTCGCCTTTGCTCGCGCCCACGATCAGGCCGACATAGGCCATCAGCAACATCACCAGAATTTGCAGAAAACTCTGGGTATTGCCGGCAGGCACACTGCTGCGTATTACCAGCGCAAAAAGATAGGCTCCACAGATGCCGAGTATGCTCCCGATCGCCGCCCCGATCAGCCGCTTCAAACTCACCGTTCGAAGCTTCCATTCGAACAGCACGACGCTCGCACCCACCAGTGCGCCGACAGCTGCATCCTGGGGTCGCGACAGTCGGAAAGGCTCAATAAAATAGCAGGCAACCGAAACAACTAGAACGAAAAGAAAACGTACCAAAATCAAATCCACAGTAGAACCTCCCCCGACGCACCGCCGCTAAACTTGGCAGAATGCACCGGTGCCGCTTCCGCGCCGCCCCGGCGGGAATAAGCAAATCTGTATGCGGGGCGCGCAAGAATAAAGGGGGATGAATGTACGCCCCGTCCCTGGCCCAAGGAGGCGTGGCCGGGAAGGTCAGTAAACCATCGCCAAAAGTATATACCCGATGGCAAATAGTCGGCGAATAAACTAGGTTCCATCGCTCCGCGCTCCCGGCGGCGTGTTCCCTGCTAAACTTCCCTCCATGAAAGCCCTAGTGATCACCCGCCTGTCAGGCCCTGACGCCCTCGCCATCCAGGACGCTCCCGAACCGACCCTGAAGCCGGGACAAACTCTGGTCCGCGTGACCGCCGGCGGCTTGAACTTTGCCGACTTCATGACCACCCATGGAGGCTATCCCGGAACGCCGGCACCGCCCCTCATCGCCGGACGCGAATTCGCCGGCATTGAAGAAAATACAGGACGCCGAGTCATGGGCTACATGCAGTGGGCAGCCTTCGCCGAAAAGGTCGCCGCCTTTCCCCACATGCTGTGGCCCATCCCCGACCACTGGACCGACGAACAAGCTGCCGCCTTCCCGGTCAATTATTTCACTGCTTATCTCGGTTATTGGCAGGCTGGCATGACTCAACAACCCATGTGGGGAGAGCCTCCCAAGCCTGCCCTGAGCTTGTCGAAGGGGACCGTCCGCAGCGAAGCTACGCACCGCGTCCTGATCCACGCCGTCGCCGGAGGCGTCGGCACCGCCGCAGTTCAGATCGGAAAAATTCTCGGCATCGAGATGTACGGCACATCCTCCTCCGACGAAAAACTCGCCCGCGTGAAAGAACTCGGCTTGCAGCACGCCATTAACTACAAGCAGCAAGATTACGAAGAAGCCGTAAAGAATCTCACCCACGGCGAAGGCGTCGACGCCGTCTTCGAAATGCTGGGCGGCGAGCACACCGCGAAAAGCCTGCGCTGCCTGCGCGACTTCGGCTGCGTCATCCAATACGGCACCGCCACCTGCAAGCCCCCGCAACTCGATGTCCGGGCCCTCTACGCGAAATCCGCCATGATCCAGGGTTTATGGCTAAGCTACCTCTCGCAAAAACCCGAGATCATGCAGCCCGCATGGACAGCGCTTTCTCAATGGATCGCGCAACGCCTGCTCACTCCCGTGATCGGCCACGTCTTCCCCATCGACGACGCCGCGGAAGGATACAAATTGCTGCAGGAAGGCAAGAACTACGGCAAAGTGATCTTGAAGGTCGCCTAGCTTATATGGATCGGTTGCTCATTAAGCTCCCTTGCGGCTCTGCCATGCGTCACTAGAAACCATCTCACAAATGGTTTCGGGAAGGGCACGACGTTCAGTCGTGCCGTCCAGCGCCAATAAGGACGCGGGCTTTAGCCCCTGAGGGAACTGTTGAGTCTACCTTCGGAGTATTTATGAGATGGCTCCTAGTGTTTTTCTCGAACACATAAACCTCGCTCACCAGAAAATTGACCATCGAACATGCCGCGATTGCGATGGCGTTCCCCGCCAAGTAGTTCACATGCGCGAACGCAACCATAACTTTCATCAGCGCCAAATTGCCTCCGATAGAAACCGCTCCGTTCGTTAGATTGAATCGCAGCAACCTGGGCAGGGACTTACGCCACGAGGGCCGCACGCGACTCACCCACGTGTAGCGCTCGTGCCACAGGAAGTTATGCACCACCGTCGCCTCCACCGCCAGGCCGATCGCAACAGATAGTTGAAATGAAAAAAGCTCTTCAACAAAAACAACAAGCCAAGTTGCGCCGCAATGCCAATTCCGCCCACCAGATTGAACCGCAACCATCGCAGAAAAATCTCCATACGCATCGAGTCGGACGATTTAGCCATCACTCCGCCACCTTTTCTTCCCGATAAAACCGCAGCGTGTTGCTCCGCCAGCCACAGCAACGCCTTCTTCTCCGGCTCAGCCACCCAACTCTCCTGCACCCGCCGCATCTCCTGAAATGGCCGTGCCCGCCTCATCTCCAACAACACCCTCGGATTCACCTGCTCGCAAAACTCGTCATCCCATCCGTCATTCTTGCCTCCGCATTCTTGGGCTTTGTGCTTTTCAGCACCACTTCGGAGGTCACTTTGCACCACGGCTGCTGCCCGGACAATGCTCCGCCGCTCAATCCCTGATCAATCGCAGATCATCCTGTAACTGATTGTGAAAATTAATGGTTAAGTGTGCACATCATCCGGCGGGAAATCCGCTTGGTTGGTTCGCCGCAACCGGGAGTGTCGATCTAGGAACCAACGTCACTCGGAATCTCGATAAGCACCGACTCCGGAGGAAGCTGTCTGGTAGGCTTTGAAGGAATTTCGTTCGCGCGCTCTCATGGTCAAGGTCCTGAAGTTCTTCCGCCCCTCGCATCAGCACACCGCTTTCTCGGCCACGCTGTTGCTCATGGGGACGGTCATGCTTTCGCGCGTGATCGGCTACATCCGCGAGGCCTACATCGCCTACGCCTTCGGCGCCGGCCCCCAAACCGACGCCTACGTCGCCGCTTTCACTCTGCCTGACTGGCTAAACTACATCGTCGCCGGAGGCGCGGCCTCCATCACCTTCATCTCCATCTACACCCGCTTCCTCGCCGAGAACCGCGACGCCGACGCCAAGAAGACTTTTTCCGTAGTCATCACCGTCATGACGGCGGTCATGATCGTCGGCACCATCGTCACGGAAATCTTCACTCCGCAATTCGTGCGCTGGATGTTTCGCGGCTTCTCGCCCGCACAAGTGGAATTGACCGTTCACTTAACCCGCATCCTCTTGCCCGCGCAAATCTTCTTCTACGTCGGCGGAGTCGTCTCCGCCGTTCTGCTCTCGCATCGCCTCTTTCTTTTTCCCGCCTTCGGCCCGCTGCTCTACAACGTCCTGATCATTGTCGGAGGCGTCATCGGCGGCCATCGCTTCGGAATTTCTTCCCTCGCCTACGGCGCTCTCGCCGGAAGCATCGTCGGCCCATTCCTCGCCAGCGTCCTCGGCGCGGTAAAAATCGGCACCGGATACAAGCCTTCGTTCGATATCTTCAATCCCGCATTCCGCGAGTGGGTACGGCTCTCCGTCCCGCTCATGCTCGGCGTCTCCCTCGTCACCGCCGACGATTGGATCCTGCGCCACTACGCCGCCAGCGGCATCGGCGACATTGCCCGCCTCAACTACGCCAAACGCCTGTTCGCCGTCCCCATCGCCGTTCTCGGCCAAGCCACCGGTCAAGCCTCTCTCCCATTTTTCGCCCGCCTCTTCAACGAGAAGCGCCTGAAAGAATTCGCCACTACCGTAAACGACTCCGTCTACCGCGTCGCCGCCGCTTCATTCCTCGCCACCGGATGGATGATGGCCGCCGCCTTCCCGCTCATCGATCTCGTCTACCGCCGCGGCCGCTTCCTCGTCTCCGATACGCAAACCACCGCCATCTATTTTTTCTGGTTCTCGCTCTCCCTCGCGCTGTGGTCGGCTCAGGGACTCTACGCCCGCGCCTTCTACGCCGCCGGCGACACGCTCACCCCCATGGTCGCAGTCACGCTGATCACCAGCGCGTCGCTGCCAATTTATTCCGTGCTCTTCCACCGCTATGGCGTAGTCGGCCTGGCCTGGGCCTCCGACATCGGCATCGGAGCAAATCTGCTGGCGCTGGCGTGCCTGCTTCACTATCGAAAGATGGTTTCGCTGAAAACGCTGCGCTGGGATGAATTGGGAAAATCCGCACTAACGGCAGTAGTGGCGGGAGCCATCAGCCTCGAAGTGGCAAAGAGCGTCCCGCTTCCCGCCTACGGCCACGGGAGCCGCATCACAGATATGTTGCAACTAGGATTGATCTCCGTAACTTGGGCCGCGGCAACCGCTGTTGGTCTATGGCTGCTGAAGTCCCAATTGCCCAACGACCTGCGCCGCCGCAAGAAGATCGCCTATCCCGCAGTCGCACAGAATGAGGGCAAAGAGATTATGGATGCGGGAACGCAACCGTAGCTGGCCGAAATAGTACCAGACTCAAGACTGTGCCAGCGCCGGGAACTCGGACTATCTTTACTGCTTACCGTTGAGAATAGGCTCGCATGAGCATTTACGTTGAGATTCTTATTCGCTGCAGCATGGACGATCTCTGGCAAAAAACCCAGGAGCCGAAGCTGCACGAACGTTGGGATCTCCGTTTTTCACAGATCGACTATCTTCCCCACTTGCCCGGAGAGCCTCAGAAATTCTTGTATTCAACTCGCATCGGCGCTGGCCTGCGAATCAGCGGCGAAGGCGAAAGCGTCGGAGAGCGCGACGATCAGACCGGCCAGCGCACTTCAGCGCTTAGGTTTTGTTCGAAGGATCCCAAGTCGCTGATCGAGGTGGGTTCGGGCTACTGGCAATACGCCCAGAGCGGAAATGGCATTCGCTTTCTTACTTCTTATGATTACCGCACTCGATTCGGTGCGCTCGGCAAGATCGCCGACACGCTCTTTCGACCACTGATCGGCTGGGCGACCGCGTGGAGCTTCGACCGGCTTCGCTTATGGATTGAACAAGGTATCTCGCCAGAAGCTTCACGTAACTCAGCCGTAATTTACTTCTTGGCTCGCATAGCGATTGCCTTTGTGTTTTTTTACCACGGCCTGATTCCCAAGCTGTTGTACCGCAGTCCGGATGAGTTGGAAATGCTGCGCAATCTCGGAGTTTCCTCATTCGCTTTACTCACGGCAGTCGCGGGCTGGATAGAGATCGCTTTTGCCTTACTGCTGGTTGTTTTGTGGCGGGCTCGTTGGCCGCTCTGGGTCACGATTGTCGGTATGTTCGTGGCGACAACGTCGGTAGCTTTGGGCTCGTCCGGCTACTTCCACAGGGCGTTCGACCCGCTGACGCTGAACGCTTCAGTCGCGGTGCTTGCCGCTTGCGCGCTGGTAGCGGCGAACAGCGTCCCTACGGCGGGCCGCTGTCTTCGAAAGCCGTCCCGGAGCGAACCGTGAGATCTATCTACGAGCAAGCGCTGGGGGGGAAGTTCAAGCTTCTCCATCCTCGCATTCAGGAAAGGTTCGGGTTCAGCAGCCGCGACAATCTCGCGTGCATCGGCACGGGAACAATGGACGAGCTTTGGCACGGGAAGCCTTATACGCTGCCATTTCTCTATTTCGGGAGCGTGCGCCGCATCATGTTTCCGGAGCGCGGCCGGTCAGTGCCGTTCACGATCAGAAACTATGCCTACGTGGATGAGTACGGGCGAGAGACCGTGACCTGGATTCGAAACTTCGCCACTCGCAAGCCGCGGCGTTTTGACGCTTACATGATTTTCAGCCAGCAGCACGGGCGAATCGTAGATTACCTGGGCACGCACCAGCATCTCGCCGTCGACATAGATTTGTCCGTGGATGAGCGAGGTGGCCTTCGCCTTCGGTCAGGTGCACAGCGTTTCTACGAGGGGTGGGTCCAATTCAGTTTCCCCCTGCTCTTCTCCGGCATCGCAGAAGTCTGCGAGTGGTACGACGAGAAGGACCAGCGGTTTCACATCGAGGTGAACGTGACCAACCCGGTCTGGGGACCGCTGTTCGGGTACCGAGGTTCCTTTGATATCGAGTGGAGGACGGTTAGCCAGGTGGAGGTTCCCGCGGATATCTTGCCCGTGCGATGTGAGCGCAGAGAGTAGAAGGTCCGGAGTCTTTGTCATGTTTCTTCTTTCCACACCTGACGAATCGCGAGTCCGGACAGTCCTTGCCAGCCAGCGCTTCAAGGACTTTTCGTACCCAGACGTCGGTGCATCTCGGGGCCAGTTGCCCGTCGGCTACGCCCTGCTGCGTAGCAGCGTCGACTTAGGCCAGGGGTTTGCTACATTCGAACGAGCAGTGCGGGCGTTGCGCGAATGGAAGATGTTCGATGTCCGAGATGTTCGGCTCTGCTGGCCGGACGCGCCCATTCAGTCTGGAGAAGCTGTTGCTGTTGTCATTAAGCATTTCGGGTTTTGGTCTCTTAACTGTTGCAAGATCGTTTACGTGATCGACGACGATGGTCCCATCTCGCGCTTTGGATTTGCTTATGGCACGTTGGCTGAGCATGCGGAACAAGGCGAGGAGCGCTTCACGGTGGAATGGCATCGCACTTCCGATGTGGTTTCTTATGACATCTTGTCTTTTTCTCGGCCGGGCAACGTTGCGGTGAAGGCAGCATATCCGCTGGCCCGCCGGATTCAGAAGCACTTTCTGCAGCACTCGTTGACAGCCATGGCCGAAGCAGTGCGGACCAGGTAAAACGTCTCCAGGAATAAGGCTGAGTCCGTGGCGCCGGTAGACTACCAGCGGGCAGCTTTTGCTGGGAAAACAAAGCGGCGGATTCGCATTCCCTGCGAACTCCGCCGCTGACCTTTAATTCTGCCCTTCCTGGCCCTTCAGTCCCCGGTGCCGGTAAGTTTTGGCTCTTGCGGGCTGCCTCCGCCGTCGTCCTGAATATCCAAATAAGCGTTACGCGCGCCGGTGTTGTGCGGCGAAAAGCTTACAGTGATCGTGCAACTGGCGCCTGCCGCCAGTTGCGTGCCGCAGTTGTCACTCTCCGGATAATCGTTCCCATAGCCTCCGCCCGCAAAGATAAAGTAGGTGAAGTTCAGTGGTGCGCTTCCCGTGTTCGTGAGTTGCATCGTCTGAGGTGCGCTCGTCGATCCTACCTTCGTCGGCGGAAAGTTCAAAGCCGATGGCACAAGCTTCACGTAAGTCCCGGGACCGGTCAGCTCAACCACTTGCGGCTTCGACGAGGCGCTATCGATAATCGTCAGGGTTCCGGTGACCGAGTCTTTTACCGTCGGCGTAAAGTTCGCGCTGATCTTACACTCCGCAGCCGGCGCAAGGCTTCCTGTACAGGTATTTTTTGTAATCTTGAACGGAGGCCCGCTCGATGTGACAGAGGAGATGCTGATCGGTGTGATTCCAGCGTTCGTCATGGTCGCGGCCATTGGACTGCTCGTAGTGCCGATCAACTGATTGGCAAACGTCACGGGCGAAGTCGGGCTGAAGTCGGCGGTTCCCGTGTTGAGCATGGTGAATAAGTTTCCATTCCGGTCGACGACGGCCACATCCAGCATGCCGTCTCCGTTGAGGTCTCCCACGGCGGCAAAGTCGGTAAAGAAACTGGTGGGAAAAACCTGGGTGGGCTGAAATGTGCCGTCGCCATTGCCCAGGAGCACGCTGACATCCCCGTTTGCGTAAGTTCCAAAATCGGCTACGATCAGATCTGGCTTGCCATCACCGTTGAAGTCGGCAATCGTCAACGACATCGCGTCCGCGGTGGAGTAGGTTTGCCCAGGCTGAAAAGTCCCGTCGCCGTTGCCCAGATAAACCGTCGGACTTGCTCCGACCACCAAATCAAGTAGGCCGTTGCCTCGCAAATCTCCGACAGCGATCGGTCCCACGCCGTTCTGCGAATACTGCTGTGTCACCACAAAACTTCCATCGCCCTTGCCGCTCAAAATGGAAAAGTCACCGTTTCCTTCATCGTTGGCGACGGCAACGTCCAGGATTCCGTCGCGATTGAAATCCCCCACTCCTACTCCCACCAACTGGCTGTCTTTCCCTCCCACAATTGTGTCTATGCCTGGCTTGAAAGTTCCGTTGCCGTTGTTCAAAAAAACAGTAACGAGGCTGCCATTCTCGATCAACACGTCCGGCTTGCCATCGCCATTAAAGTCGCCCACTGCGATCAAGCCACCGTAGTTTGAAGTGGGCAAATTTACGAACGACGTGAAGGTGCCGTCGCCATTGCCAAACAAAACGCTGTTGGCCCCGCTGTCAAAGTGCGTGAGGACGACATCCAGTTTGCCGTCGCCATTGAAGTCCGAGACCGCTATGGAATCAGGAATTGCTCCCACCGCATAGCTCAGGGGCGATTGAAACGTACCATCCCCTTTGCCCAGGAAAATCTGCAAATCCCTGCCAACAACGGCGACGTCGGGAATTCCGTCACCATTGAAGTCGCCCACTGCGACCGCCGTAGGGTCACGCGTGGTTCGGAAGGGCGTAATGATGCGCTGCTCTAACTGAGCGCTGGCAGGCGCGCAAAATACGACAGCGAGAATCAACGAGAACAGGACGAAGGTCGTGAGGTGAGATCGACGCATGGAAATCCTCGGAGAACGAGAGATAGCGAGCGGAAAAAATGCGAACTGGCCGGCAAGTGGGGGACTGCCGCTACGCAAGGCTAATCAGGCAAAGAGTAGCACAAAACAGCCGATTTGGAGAGGCATTTGGCGGCAACCCTGGACAAAACTGGGCGGCATCCCATCATTCGAGTTGTTATTTCGCTTTGTTGGGAAGAACAGCCGTAGGATGGAAAGTCGAACGGAATGATTTCTCAGCTTTGCTGCCGGTTCCCAGCCTTCGAAAAACGCAAAGGCTGGGGCCGCCTGGTCGGAAATTCACCTTCGCGCCGAATTAGGACCCTGCGAACTTTCTTTTTTTCGCCAAAGCGCGATGCCGTCCGCGCCGAGCGCTAATGACGCCAATGACGCGTCCTCCGCGCGCTCGTTAAGTTGGATCTTTGGCGCCGTCAGAGACACAGCATCGTTATCATCATCTTGCTCCTTTGTCGCTCCGGCGGCGATCGGCTTGGCAGCCACAGTTTCGTAAGCGAATCCGGTCAACTGCGCTACCCAAGTCCGCTGCTCTCGCGTGCCCCCATGGAACTGCACGCTCAGTCGCGCCCATCCGTAGTGATATTCGCCGTTGATCTTGAACTTCAGTCCGGCGTAGCGATTTCTTTCCCGCACCCACTCGCCGCTGTAGATAGGGCTACTGTTGATGTTGAAAGGATCCACTTCAAACGCCAGTGGCACGCGCCCTCCGAAAAATCCTCTAGGCTGAATGTTGGGCCCGATTAACGATCCGGCATTCAGCACCGCAACAATGCTCTCTCCGCTGATGCAAAAGCTGGAGGGGCAGACCACCTGATTGCCATTCGCGGCCTCCAGCGCAACCTGCTGAAATGTTGCGAACGATCCATCTTTATATGCGTGTTCGGTGAGAATGAAGTCGACGATGCCGTCGCCATTAAGATCAATGCTGTAATTTGCATCACGGCCGACAGTCTTATTAATCGGTGTATACACAATCTCCGCTTCGGACAAAGGCGCAAGCGCCATCAAACCAACCCCGGCGGCTCCGGCCGCTACGGCATACGAAGCCACGCGCTTCCCCAAAGAACCGGAAAGGACCGACGATTTGCGAGACATTGAAGAACCTTTCATCACAGCCCCCTCAAGAATCTTGGCGAAATTACTGCGTGACTTTACTCGCGCCGAAGTTCTTCGAGTAAAAAGGAAAGGATTATTTCACGCGACCAATCGACAGTCAATTCTCCGGTTGGAGTAAGAGGACCCTGGTTCAATTCCGGAAGCGGAAGGGTGGACACTTATATCGTAGTAATTGCGAAAAAATAAAGCGGCGGAGGTCCACATGATGCGAACTCCGCCGCTGAACCTTTTTACTAGGAACCTAAACTTAAGCCCTTGCGCCCACCGCCGCCGGCTCCGGCACTGCCACGCTCTCATCCTTGCCGTTGGGCTTCTGCTGCGCCGGCGTGCCGCCCTTGCGGATGTCGATGCCGCCCTTGAAGAACGCTCCGTCTTCAATGGAGATGCGCGCTGCGACCACGTCGCCGGTGAGCGAGCCATCGCTGCGAATGTCAACGCGATCGCTCGCCGTCAGATTGCCGCGCACTTTGCCCAGCACAACGATTTCGCGGGCGTTAATATTGGCGGCGACCACGCCGTTGCGCCCAATGGTGACGCGGTTTCCCGCCAGGCTGATTGACCCTTCCACCCGGCCATCGATATAGAGCGACTCCGATCCCGTCACCTCGCCCTTGATCACCAGCGATTTGCCGATAGTTGCCTGGTCCGCAGTGGTAGTGGTGGTTGCTGTCACCGGACGCGGCGCAACCGCAGGTTCATTCGCCATCGTTATGGCAGGCGCGCTCGGGGTATGCATGGTCGGACGTTCCGGTTCCGCTGGCCGTCCTGGGGTCTGAGGTTGATTCGTCGGCTTCCACATGGGTTACAAATTTCCTTTCCTTGATGGGATTAGGGATCACGTGCCGCACTTGCGTGACCAAATCGAATTGTACTCCGCAGTCTCACAATGAGCACTGTGGAAAAGCTTTATTTTCAACAGAGTTTCCTAGTCTGGTACGTCCTTCGGGGTCGCCAGTCACTCGCCGACCGCCCCGAACCGTCCCTTTTCCACTCCTTCACCGTGTAAGGATTCCCGAAGCGGATTCCCGGATTTTCCATTCCACAGGATGTCGGAGTATGCTTCTGGCTCAAGATCGCTCAAGCGCTAGAATTCGACTTCGGGAGCCGCCACATGGAACCAGCCCTGATCACCCCTCCAACCTTTACCATCGCTCGTCCCCAGCCGGATGAGTACGCGCCCTACTACGCCCGCTACGTTTCTCTGGTGCAGGGTGAGGACATTCTCGCCACCCTCGACCAGCAGCGCCGCCAGACCATGATGCTGCTCTCCGGTCGCGACGAGCAAGATGGCGACTTCCGCTACGCCCCGGAGAAGTGGAGCGCGAAGGAGGTTCTCGGCCACGTCTGCGATACCGAGCGCATCTTCGCCTACCGCGCTCTGCGCATCTCACGCGCCGATGCCACGCCGCTGGCAGGCTACGAGCAGGACGACTACGTGCGCAACGGTCCTTTCGCGCATTGCTCGCTGTCGGACCTGGTGGAAGACTTCATCGCCGTCCGCCGCGCCACCATCTCGCTGCTGCGTAATCTCGACCAGGCTGCCTGGATGCGCCGCGGCATCGCTAACAAAAATGAAGTCAGCGTGCGCGGCATCGCCTACATCATCGCCGGACACGAACTTCATCACCGCAGAATTCTGGAAGAGAAATACTTTGCCGGGCGCTAGTTGTTCGGACGAAACGTGGCATCGTTGTCATCCGGAGCGACATTGTCACGGACCGAAAGTTGTCATCCCGACCGAAAGTTGTCATCCCGAGCGCAGTGAGGGACCCTGGTTTTGCCTGTAGCATCCATGCAAGTTCGAGCACTCGTTTCCCCATGTCCTCGCGCGCACTAACAGAACTGCTCCGCGGCAAAGGCGCTCACGCCGATCCCCTCGCCTGCATCGAAGATCTTCCCGCCGAACTCGCAGCGCGCCAAGTCGCGGGTTTCCCGCACTCCATCGCTCAGCTCGTCTTCCACATGAACTACTGGATGGACTACGATCTGCGTCGCGTGCGCGGCGAGAAACCGCCCTATCCCGCCCATAATTCCGAGAGTTTTCCCGCCACGGCAGAACTGGCAAGTACCGAATGGAAGGAATGGCAGGAACGATTTGCCACACTTCTCAACCATGCCGCGGAGCTCGCGGATTCGAATCGAGCTGAGCTGGATCGTCAGGTCGAAGCCACGCACCCAAGTCACCAGCAGCGAGCGAGTACGCTCGAAGCAGTTTTGTGGCAGCTCGTCGTACACAACAGCTATCACATCGGCCAGATCGCGATGATCCGCCGCATACTCGGCGCATGGCCGCCGCGCGGCGGCGGAGATACTTGGTAAGACAAGCGGCGTTGGTGGCTAGCCGTTAGTCGTTGGCAGCTCCACATTAATATTTACGTTAGGATTGGCTTAAGGTCTATCGCCAACGACCAACGACTATCGACTAACGACTAACGACTAACGACCGCTTTCATGCTCTCCGACGCCGCCATCCTCAAACACATCGCCCGCCAGCCCAAGCGCGCTGCCGGATTCAAGCAGCTCGTCCGTGAGCTTGGCTTGCATGGAGATGCCCGTGGCGATCTCGACACTCATCTTCAGAAGCTGGTCGCCGCAGGCGAACTCGTTCAGTTAAATTCCGATCGCTACGCCCTGCCGCACGCCGCGCCAGACAAGAATGAGAAAAATCTCGTAGCCGGACGCCTCACCATGCACCGCGACGGATTCGGTTTTGTCATCCCCGACGCGAGTTCGCTGAGTCCTTCGCTGAAGTCGCGCCTGGTCGGCGATATCTTCATTGCGCCCCACGCCATCGGCAACGCCATGCACGGCGACCGCGTCCTGGTCGATGTTATCGCCACTCGCCCCGATGGCCGCGCCGAAGGCCGCATCGTGCGTTCGGTGGTGCGCGTTCATCCCACGGTAGTTGGAATTTTTCACTACGGCAGCCGCCACAATTATGTAAAGCCAATCGACAGCAAGATCACGCAAGAGATCGTGATCCCGCACGGTCTGGAGATACCGGAACGCAAAGCTACGCCGGCCACTCGAGGCGCTGAAAGACAAGACCAAGAAAACAAGAAATCCGTCGATCGCGTCCTCGGCTCCGAAGCTGCTCTTCATTCGGAATGGGACGACCTCGAAGGCGTCGTCGTTGACGTCGAAATCACGGACTGGCCCACACCCACCCAAAATCCCCGCGGACGCGTCTTCGAAATCGTCGGACGCCAGGACGACTTTGGCGTCGATGTCGAAATCACCATCCGCAAATTTCATCTACCGCATCACTTTCCCGCCGCTACGCTCGAAGAAGCGCAGAATGTTTCCCCTATAATCCCGGCGCACGAAATCCGCCATCGACGCGATTTCCGCGCCCTGTCCATCGTCACCATCGATGGCGAAACCGCCCGCGACTTCGATGATGCCGTCACCGTCCGCCATCTCGACAACGGCAATTTCGAGTTGCAGGTCCATATCGCCGATGTCGCTCAATACGTCACACCCGGCTCCGCCCTCGATCAGGAAGCTCACCTCCGCGGCACTAGCGTCTACTTTCCTGACCGCGCTGTGCCCATGCTGCCGCTCGAACTCTCCACCGACATTTGCAGCCTGCGCCCGCACCTCGATCGGCTCGTGCTCTCCTGCGTGATGCAAATCGATCCGCGCGGCGAAATCGTCGGCTATGAATTGTGCGAGGGTGTCATCCGTTCCGCCGAACGTATGACCTACACCGCCGTCAATGCCGTCATCGAGGGCGATGCGGCCGCGCGTGAGCGTTATGAGCCTCTCGTCGCCACATTCGAACTGATGCGCGATCTCGCCGTCATCCTCAACCACAAACGCCAGCGCCGCGGATCGATCGATTTCGATTTGCCCGAGCCCGTCATCGAGTTCGACGAACTCGGCCTTATGAAAAGCATCACCCGCTCCGAGCGCAACATCGCCCATCGTCTGATCGAAGAATTCATGCTCTCCGCCAACGAGTGTGTCGCGCAATATCTGGAATCCAAGCGCATCGCGTCCTTATATCGCATCCACGAAAAGCCCGACGCCAAGCGCGTATACGACTTCGAAGTAATCGCCGCGACCTTCGGCTATTCTCTCGGCGTCGGTGCACTCCCCATCCAGCGCATGCAATTCAAGAGCGATCGCCGCTCAGCTCGCGGCACCGGCAAACAAGCCCGCACCGTCGAAATCCCAAAAGAAGTTCACATCACGCCACGCATGTATCAAAAGCTCGCCGCCAAGATCGCAGGCAAGCCCGAAGAGCGCATCCTGAGCTACCTGATGCTGCGCTCGCTCAAGCAGGCTCGCTACTCGGAAGAAAACGTCGGCCACTTCGCGCTCGCGGCCTCAAGCTACACGCACTTCACTTCACCGATCCGCCGCTATCCCGACTTGATCGTTCATAGAATCCTGAAAGAAGTCTTGAAAGATTCGGCGGAAAAAAGGGGTGATGAAGTGCCGGTTGGAGTTTCGTCGCCTCCCGATAGTAGCGCCGGCATCTTGCCGGCCCGAGCCGAAGCCCCGCCAGATCCAGAAACCGCGCCTTCTCCCTGGTCCAAACGCCGCGACCACAACGCGCTCGCCCCGCTCGGCGGTCCTATTCCACTCGACGAACTCCACAACATCGCCGAAGAATCCAGCCACTCCGAGCGTCGCGCCGACGAGGCCGAGCGCGAACTCATGGAGTGGAAGAAGGTCAAGTTCATGCAGGACCGCGTGGGCGAAGATTTCGACGGCCTCATCACCAGCGTCACCAAGTTCGGCTTCTTCGTCGAACTCACCGACCTGTTCATCGAAGGCCTGGTCCCGCTCAACACGCTGACCGACGACTACTACACGTACCACGAAAATACGCGCCAAATCATCGGCCAGCACTCGCGCAATACCTACAGCATGGGACAGCGCATTCGCGTCCTCGTCGACCGCATCGATCCCGTGGAGAAAAAAATTCAGTTCGCCATTCTGGAAGAGCGACCTGCCCCCAAGCGTAAACGGAAAAAGGCTAAGTAGTTTATGTCGATATGGATGAGTCGTCGCACGAGCGAAGTGCTGGCCGTTTTGCTGTCGATGCCCCTGGTCGCGGCGATTGGTGCTCAGGCGCAATCGTCTTCCGCCTGCCAGTCCGTCTTCTTTAAAGCGGCCCTTAACGCCGGAGACGACTTCGCACGCGAGTTGGGCGGCGGCTTACTATTCAGGATAAGAAGCCAGAAAGATCCCGGCTGGTTCCTGGACATCGTTCCGGCAGAGGCCAACACGAAGGATTACATCTACCCCGTAAATCTGCCGCTGCGCTTCAACGGAAACCAGACCCTTGGCCCGGGATACGGCGAGACCGTCAAGTCTTCTTTAGCTCACACTCATGAGATGAATTTCCTGCTCAATCGATCGGACTTCGATCGGATTTCCGATCTTGTCGGTAATGTTCTACAGGCCTATAAGACGAATGACCCGGATAAGGCACTCTCCGACTACACGAACACGGTAGATCGTGCGAAGAAGGGATCGTTACGAGTTGCGATCGCGTCTTACAAAACTGATCCGAAGACCGGCGCCCTGACTCGCATAAAGCTTCGCGTGCAAATCACGACTCCCCTGGACTTCGAGTTTGCTCCTAAATTGAACCCTCTTCCCTGGCCCTGCCATCCCTAGGGAAGAGAGAAAAGAAAAAAGAGAAAAGAAAAGAGAAAAGAAAAGAGAAAATCGGGCCCGAACCAACCAAAATGCGGGGCAGGTGGTAAAATCCTTGAGTCAACCCCATCCGCTCCGGATTTGAGGCAGCGGGTTCCTTCCTAGTCGGGACGTGGCTCAGCCTGGTAGAGCACTCGCTTGGGGTGCGAGGGGTCGGCAGTTCAAATCTGCCCGTCCCGACCATTTCTTCTTCTTTTCATTTCCCCGTCGGCCGCAAAAGCGATCGGCCCCGACTGTGCAGTCGAGACCGATCTTCTGGCGCAAAAATTTATTTCTGCTACGGTATGACCTCGAACACGGTGCCGCCATTAGGCGCGCCGCCGTATACCGTCGTGCCGTAGAGATTACTCCCTAACATAAACACTGGCGTAAACGGATTGGCCCCGTCGCCGCCACCTTGGAAAGCGTACAGTACGCTCTCTGTCCATGGCCCGGCGCCTCCAGAGGGCGGCGTCACCTTGAAAACCGTGCCGCACCCAGCTCCTGCACCCAGGCCGCACGTCGATGAGAATTCGCCTCCGCCGATGGTCGTGCTGTAGAGCGCACCTGTGCTGTCGAGAATCAGGCTGGCTTCCGGCGCCGCTCCATCGCTGCCTCCGGTAAAGGCGTACAGCACGCTCTCCTTCCATGCGCCGCTTCCTCCGGCTGGCAGAGTCAATTTGAAGACGGTGCCGCAGCTCTCCCCTTGTGCGCATGCCGGGTCACCGCCGAAGCTGGTGGTGCCATAAAGCGCGCCGCTGCTATCGAAGATCAGGCCGGCAGAGGGCGCGCCGCCATCTGTACCTCCGGTGAAAGTGTAAAGCGTGGTCAAGGTCCACGAACCGGGTCCGGACGGCGGAGACAACTTGAACGCCGAGCCAGAACTCGGCGCCTGCTGTGTGCCGTTAATGGTCGTTCCATAGAGCGAGTGATCGCTATCGAAGATCAACCCACCATTGGGAAAGGCTCCGTCGGTACCACCGGTGAATATGTAGATGATCTTCTCCGTCCACGCGCCTCCCGCTTCAGTTGGAGGAGCCAGGCGGAAGATTGCGCCATAGTCGGTTTTGCGTCCGCCGCCCGAGTCGACGCCATAGAGCGCACCGCTCTCGTCTGCAATCACTCCGCCTACCGGATAGATTCCATCGGGGTTGCCTCGGAAGCTGTAAAGCACGCTTAAGGTCCACGGGTTGCCCGGCGTTAGCTCGTACACCGACCCATATCCATTCGCACCCCCGAAAGAAGTTGTCCCGTAAATCTTGTGGCTCCGGTTGTCGAGTAGAAGGCTGCCGCTTGGAGATCCTTCGCTCCCGCCAGCGAAGGAGTAGAGAATGGTTTCCTTCCAGGCATCCCCGTCTGCGGTCAGCTTGTAAACTGTTCCCTGGCCATATTGCCCTCCGCCCCCTGTCGCTCCATAGAGCGAGCCCTTGCTGTCCGCAACCAGGCCGGTGCTGGGTCCGGCTCCGTCTTTCTTGCCGTTGCTTTGAAAGGTGTGAATCACCGTTTCGGTTTGTCCTGCCGCCATCGATGCGGCGCCCAACATCAGCCCCGCCACAAGGGAAACCATTCCTATGGCTTTGACCACGAATTGCTGTTTGCGCTGCATGGGGGATCTCCTTTGAAAATCTTAAGCTGGATTGTTTACACAAGGGCCCCGGAATCTAATCGATTCCGCTGACGAAGGGGAGGAGCGGGAATTGTAAGCCTCGATCTCTCGCTTTGCAAGATGCACAATCTTGCGCCCTGCCCTAAAACGCAAGAGCGAATGTCAGCATGACAACCATCTATCCGCGTTTCGGCATGCACTTCCGATTGACCGCGAACCAAGGAGAGCACTTCTGACGCCTGGCGGCGCTGCGCGACAATCGAAGAAAGTTCGGCCCGCGTCACACTCGTCTCGGTCTTTTCAGTCCGCGAAAGAAAGTTCAACTCGGGGGAATCATTATGTCCGGGCAAGTCATTTTGTACTTCGACGACCAAGCGGACGCATTGCGCTTCGTATTAGCAGCCGGTTCGGTAATGGCAGGCGACGGCGCTCGCGCCACTGACGACCTGCTTCTTGAAACTGCTCGGGTCAGCCGCATCCGCCTGGACGCTGCAAACGCCGGCAAAGTGAGGAAGCCAGGAGCGGAACGGGCAGCGTGAGGCTCGCAGGTTGGTCTCAGGTCTCAGGTGTTAGGAAACCCGAAAACCCAAGACCTATCAGCTAAGACCTTAAGACCTGCCCACCTATCCCGTGCGCCGTGCCGAGAGCAGATTCAGGATCTCCCGCAGCCCCTGCCGTATATGCTGGAGTTCGGCCGATGATTGCACCGGAAACGGAATCGCGGCCTGCCCTTTATCGGTTTTGGTTTCGGAACGCAGTTGTTGCCGCGCACCCACAATCGTGAAGCCCTGTTCGTAAAGCAACTGCTTGATGCGCAGCACGCTCTCCACGTCCCGTCTGCGATACATGCGCTGTCCGGTGCTGCTTTTCACCGGCTTCAATTGCGGGAACTCGCTCTCCCAGAAGCGCAGCACATAGGCCGGCAACCGGCACAGGGTCGCCACTTCCCCGATGCGGAAATACAACTTGTCGGGGATAAAAATTTCGTCCGGCTTCTCTTTATGATTCTTTCCCGCGCTTTTTTTTCTCGGACTCATGTTCTTCGCGCTCGCACCCGGCGCCGAAGCGGCGTTCCACAATTGTGACACACCCTCGGGACATCGACACCGAGAATTTTGAGACGGGAGTCGCTATTTAGCAATCGGCAGTTGGCAGCTAGCAGTTAGCCACTAGAAGCTGTCTCATACATGGGGTCGGGAAGGGCACGACTTCAGTCGTGCCGTCTCAGAGCCAATAAAGATCGGGGCTTCAGCCCCTGAGGGCATCGGACCTTACCCCCTCCGTCATTTATGAGACAGCAGCCGGCCTTGCCACCCAACGACTGAATTTGACGAAAGTCCCAAACTAATTGCCAAGCGCTAATTGCCAATTGCCGTAAAACGGAAATGCCTCTCAAGAGGTGCTTCTCCTGAGAGGCTGTTTAAAATCTCGGCCCTTGCGAAGTATCGTTTCGCAGAACGGTTGGTTAATGTTTCTTCTTTTTTGCCTTCTTCTTCGTTGCCATTGAAGGATCCTCCGTGAACGATTTTCCCTTGCGACTTCGGGACCAGATTGCAAATAGCCACCCAACTCATGGTACGGGTAGCGTCCTTAACACAAGATATTGCGGCAGTATGAACCCAGTGTCAACACAATTTTGCATTTTGCGCAAGAATTTTCATCCCAGGATGCCTTTTACCGTCTCTCAATTTGCGCTCGACCACAGCGACTCCGGTAAACTGCCTCTCATGCGTCGCGATCCCATTGAACTGGAGATCTTCAAGAATCTCTACCACTCGATTGCCGAAGAAATGGGCGCGGCCCTGCGTCGCACCGCGTTTTCCCCCAACATCAAAGAGCGGCGGGACTATTCCTGCGCACTCTTCGACAGCGCCGGAGCAGTCATCGCCATGGGAGATCACATGCCTGTGCATCTCGGCTCCATGCCCATGTCGGTAAGGGCCGCCATTGATTCCTGCGAGATGCTCCCGGGCGACATCGTGATGCTGAACGACCCCTTTCGCGGAGGCACGCACCTCCCCGACATCACTCTGGTGGCACCGGTTTACATCAGCCAAAATCAAACGGCAGACTTCTACGTCGCCTCGCGCGCCCATCACGCCGATGTCGGCGGAGCCTTCGCCGGCTCCATGGGTCTGTGTCGCGAAATCTATCAGGAAGGGTTCCGCATCCCTCCCGTGAAAATACTGCGGTCAGGAGTAATGGAAAAAGACGTCCTCGCGCTCCTGCTCAACAATGTCCGCACTCCGGAAGAGCGCGAAGGCGATCTCGGCGCGCAAATTGCCGCCTGCCACACTGGAGCCGAACGCCTGCGTGAAGTCTGCGTCCGCTACGGTATGAAGCGCGCAAAACGCGCCGCAAAAGCTCTACTGGAGTATTCCGAAGAGCTAATGCGCGCCTTCCTGCTCCGCGTGCCTCCCGGTCAATATCGTGCCGAAGACTTTCTCGATAACGACGGCATCACCGACCAGCCCGTGAGGATCGCAGTGACGGTGAGCGTCCGCGGACGGGGCCCTGAGCGAAATCGAAGGTCCCCCGCCAAGACGGGTCGGAGACCCGTCGCCCCACAGCCGCTGGTCACCGTCGATTTCACCGGCAGCGATCCGCAAGTCCAAGGCAGCGTGAACGCCGTCGAAGCAATCACCTACTCCGCCTGCTTCTACGTCTTCCGTTGTCTGTTGGCGGACGATGTTCCCGCCGCCGCAGGCCTGATGCGCCCCATTCGAGTAATCGCTCCCGAAGGCACCATCATCAACGCGCGCCCACCAGCGGCGGTGGCCGGCGGCAACGTCGAAACTTCGCAGCGCATCGTCGACGTTCTGCTGCGCGCACTCTCGCAAGCCATTCCCGATCGCATTCCCGCCGCCGCTTCCGGCACCATGAACAATCTCACCATCGGCGGAATCGATCCCCGCACCGGCAGGCCATTCGCTTACTACGAAACCATAGCCGGCGGCATGGGCGCGCGCCCCACCAAAGCCGGAGTCTCCGGCGTGCACACCCACATGACAAATTCGCTGAACACTCCCGCCGAGGCGTTAGAGTATGCCTATCCGCTGCGCGTGCGTCGATACTCCCTTCGATCAAACAGCGGCGGGGATGGAAAATACAAAGGCGGTGACGGAATCGTCCGCGAGATAGAAGTCCTGACCGATTGCGAAGTGACCCTGCTCTCCGAGCGCCGCACACTCGCGCCCTGGGGTTTAAACGGCGGCAGTAACGGGTCATCGGGTAAGACGACTGTAATCCGCAGCAACGGCTCACTCGAAACCATGCCAGGAAAATTCAGCACTCGCCTTCACGCCGGCGACCGCATCAGAATCGAATCCCCCGGCGGTGGCGCCTGGGGCCCAGCCGAATAGAGCTCTGCAGGCCGTTAAAGAACTCCGTTTTCGAGGGGATTCTTGGGAAGGGCACGACTTCAGTCGTGCCGTTAAGTCGTTTGTAGCCGCCCGCGCTTTAGCGCCCGAGGTTCGCTTTCGGTTGTCAGAATGAGTTTTCAAGCAACCAGCTAGGCAGCAGGCCTAAAATAAATTCTCAGAAGAATAGTTTTTTTATGACCGATCTCGCCACCCACTACCTCGACGAAGCCCGCCGCCAGTTCCGCGGCAACAAACGTCTTGCCGAGGCTGCCATCGCCCAACTCAAAGACGAAGACATCTTCGCAACTCTCGACCCGGAATCCAACTCCGTTGCCATATTGGTTAAACACCTCTCCGGAAACATGCGCTCGCGCTTCACCGACTTTCTCACTTCCGACGGCGAGAAGCCGAATCGCTTTCGCGACCAGGAATTCGAGCTGAACTCCTCAACCACGCGAGCCGACGTAATGCGCTGGTGGGAAGACGGCTGGGAGCAAGTGTTTGCCACGCTCGATGCGCTCAAGCCCGAAGATGTAATGCGCACCGTCACCATCCGCGGCGAGACGCATACCGCACTGCAAGCCATCAACCGCCAGATCGCGCACTATGCCGGCCATATCGGCCAAATTATTTTCTTAGCCAAACATTTGCGCTCGAACGAGTGGAAGACGCTCAGCATTCCACGCGGCAAATCGGAAGAGTACAAAACGGCTCCGCCCAAGTCGAACAAGGGATTACCTCGATAACAACGTGTGGGGACAGCCGCCCTCGGCTGTCCGGTCGAGCGCAGCTCGACGGCTCCTTACGTCGAGACCGCCAGTCTGAGCCACTACCGCATCTCGTGCCCGCGCACCCAACTTCCCACAGTGCTAAAATCGTATGTTTTGTGTCTGAGTCTGAATTCATAAGGTAGTGTGTTCATGCCATCCACAATGTTGGCGGTGGTTAAGCTCGAGGCTGCGCCCGGCGCGGAAATTCGCGAGGTCAAAGTCCCGTCCTTCGGACGGAACGACGTCCTGGTCAAAGTCAAGATGGCCTCCATCTGCGGCACCGACCTGCACATCTACAACTGGGATCGCTGGGCCCAAAGCCGCATTCACACGCCGCTTATTCCCGGCCATGAGTTCTGCGGCGAGGTCGCCGCCTTCGGCGAGGAAGTCACCAGCGTCAAGGAAGGCGATTTTGTCTCTGCTGAAATGCATGTCGCCTGCGGTAAATGCCTGCAATGCCGTACCGGCGAAGCTCACATCTGCCAGAACGTAAAAATCATCGGCGTCGATGCCAACGGCGCCTTCGCCGAATACGTCGTGATTCCAGAATCGAATATCTGGAAACTCGATCCCACCATTCCTCCCGACTACGCTTCGATTCTCGATCCCCTGGGCAATGCGGTCCACACGGTTCTCGCCGGCGAGATAGCCGCCAAAACCGTGGCCATCACGGGCTGCGGCCCCATCGGTCTGTTCGCCATCGCCGTGGCTCGTGCCGTCGGCGCGACCAGCGTCTTCGCCATCGAAGTCAACGAGCATCGCCGCAAGATCGCGCGTGAGATGAAGGCCGACTACGTAATCGATCCCTCGAAAGAAAACGCCAAAACCATTGTGATGGAGAAGACCGGCGGACTCGGCGTCGATGTCGTCCTCGAAATGGCGGGTCATCCCGATTCCATCCGCACCGCCTTCGACATCGTCCGCCGCGGCGGCAGAATTTCCCTCCTTGGCCTCACCTCCAAACCAATCTCCGTAAATTTTTCCGAAGATATTATTTTCAAAGGCATCACCGTGCAAGGCATCAACGGACGCCGCATGTACCAAACCTGGTATCAGATGACAGCGTTACTCAAAGCCGGAAAACTCGACCTCCATCCCGTAATCACCGACCGCATTCCCATGCAGGATTTTTCCAAGGCAATGGAACGCCTGAAAACCGGCGAGGCGAGTAAAATTCTTGTCTACCCCAACGGCGTAAAATAATTGGGAGCACGTGAGGGTTTTGTAGGGACAGCCGCCCTCGGCTGTCCGCCGAGCGAAGCTCGGCTCTGCGCCCTCGCCGCAATGGTGACTCATGGCCCTGGATGGTTTCGTACGCTGCACCTGCATCCGCGACGGCAACGCCAAGCCGCATCCCTTCCCCGACCGCCTCGCTTTCGACGATTCCGGACAGCCCATCCTGTCGGGCGATCCCACCGAAGAAGAATGGGAAACCCACGACAAGTGGCTCGGCGAGTCCTGCGAGCACCAAGGATTTCTTCTCGCCCTGTTCCTCGGCAACATCACCCGCGTGCAAAATCTGCGCAGCTTTCTGCGTCACCTCCAGGGAAAGCCCGGACCACGCTTTCCCATCCTTCTGGAAAAAGTTCTCTACGATGGCACCCACACCGGCGATTGGCTTTCCAGCAAGGTCGCCGCCAAACTGTTAAAAGAAGTCGACACCGTGCTTCATTCCAGCGACATTCTCGCCGACTCCGAAAAAGAATTCTTCACCCACATGAAGCAGTTGTGCGAAGCCAGCATCGCAACCGGAAATCCGATCATGTTTTGAAAACATTCGCCGCGGATTCGCACGAATCACCACGGATTCGAGCAAGAGGAACAAATGTCGCTGAGGCAGATTCGACCCAGGCTGCCCTTGCAGTAATTAACGGAACTCCAGATATTCCTTCTCCTGGGTTCCGGGCGATACACTAATCAGGCTCTATCCGTGTTAATCCGCGCAAATCCGTGGCAAAGAAGTCCGAGGAAATCATGACCACTGCAACCCGCACCAACCCGCTCTCCTACCTTACTGACCAGCTCAACGAGCTTAAAGCCAAAGGCACGCACTTCAAGCTGCGCGTGCTCGAAGACGAGCAGGCTCCCGTCTGCACCTTCGACGGCAAGAAAGTCATCAACCTCGCATCGAACAATTACCTCGGCCTCACCACGCATCCCAAACTGCGCGAGGCTGCGCTCGAAGCCACGCGCCAATACGGAGTGGGATCGGGCGCGGTGCGCACCATTGCTGGCACCATGAAGATCCACATGGACCTCGAAGAAAAGATCGCCCGCTTCAAGAACGTGGAAGCCTGCGTCGTCTTCCAGTCAGGCTTCGCCGCCAATGCCGGCACGGTTTCCGCAGTTCTTGGCAAAGACGATTTCATCATCTCCGACGCGCTCAATCACGCCTCCATCATCGACGGCGCGCGTCTGTCGCGTGCGAAGATTCTGGTCTTCCGCCACAAAGACGTCGCTCACGCCGAAGAACAACTCGCCAGCATCAAGAACGAGCCCGGCAAAAAACTGCTGATCACCGACGGCGTCTTCTCCATGGACGGCGACATCGGCCCGCTGCCCGGCCTCTGCGACGCAGCCGAAAAGTACGGCGCCATCATGATGGTCGACGACGCCCACGCCTCCGGTGTCCTCGGTCGCAACGGGCGGGGCACGATCGATCATTTCAAAGTGCACGGCCGCGTCGATATCCAGGTCGGAACACTGTCGAAAGCCATCGGCGCTCTCGGCGGCTACGTCTGCGGCTCGCGCGATCTCATCGATTTTCTCTATCATCGCGCCCGCCCGTTTTTATTCTCTACGTCGCACCCACCGTCAGTGGCAGCAACCTGCATCGCGGCTTTCGATGTTCTGGAAAACGAACCCGAGCGCATGGAGAAACTCTGGGAGAACACGCGCTTCTGGAAAAAAGAACTAGCGCTGCTGGGTTTCGACATCGGAGGCCGCGCCACTCCAGCCAGCGAAACTCCCATCACCCCGATCATCATCGGTGACGGCAAGCTCACCATGGACTTCTCCCGCGAACTCTTCAAAGAAGGCGTCCTCGGCACCGGCATCGCCTTCCCCACCGTCCCCGAAGGCAAAGCCCGCATCCGCACCATCATGACCGCCACGCACACGGAGGAAGAATTGCAGCAGGCGTTGGAAGTGCTGGAACGGGTGGGGAAGAATATGGGCGTGGTTGGACGCTGAGGAATTGCCCATCTTCAATGATGAAGATATATCGGACCGGAACGATATTCATTGCCCCTCGTGTCCTCTACGACGAACCGAGCCTCGACCTCTGTCTGCCGAAGATCTTCTGGAATTGGATTTCCACCCCTGGCGAGGAAATGGCCACGAAAAGCTTCCCCCGGACTAAGTTTTCCGTTCTGATAACGGCGGTGGTTGATAACCGTCTCTCTAGATACTTGAATTGATTCGGGGTGAATCTGGTAAAACTCCGAAGGTGGATCAAACTCTGTGGGATCAAGTAATGGGTCCAAATCGTCGTCCTTCCATGGCAACTCCAGACTATAGTAGGCAATAACGATGTTGGCTCGCGGAGAATCGTTGGTAATAGCAAGCTCGATGGAGAAGTTCATCGCGCCGCCGGGGCCGCTTGAGATTCGGTCTGAAAAGGAGGTGCCGACTTGGCGGATCGACAGCACCCTCTTGTTGTCCCGATACCAAGAGTAGACAGCCCAGATCAGAGCCACCAGAGGCAGCGAGAAATCTTTAAGGATTGTGTAGAGCGTGATTGGGCATGCCATCGCTGACGTTAACCCATACTGATTCTAACTGCGGGCGCGCACGATCCGGAAACCCCTCAACGCGCAGCGGCGGCTAGTTCTCGCAGGACGACACGTCTGTTGGTCTGGGGAAAACGAGCCTTGGCTTCAATCCCCAGCCGTCCGGCGTAGTAGAGCAACTTGTCCACGCTCTTGTTGGCAATTTTCCCGTTGAGCAGTTCGCTCACCCGCGGCTGAGGCTCCGCCAGGATCGCCTGCAATTGCTGCGGAGAATATTTTCGGGCGTGCTTCAGGATGGCCTGATACAAGTCCGCTTTGAATTTCAAGGCCGTGGCCTGCTCGGGGGGGAATCCAAGGTCATCCAGCACATTGCCCCGCGTCACGTGAGTTGGCTTACTGCGAGCCATGCTTCTTCTCCTCGATCATCCTTACCCGAACTGCCTTCAGCCGTTGCCGTGCGGTATTGATTTCCCTCATCGGTGTCTCGCGGCTCCGCTTTTCAAAACAATGCAGCACATGGATTACACCGTGAACTCTCGACAAATAAATTACGCGATACCACACCCGCTCGTCCTGATCCCGCAGCTCGAAAACCCCCGGACCAACGGAACTCATTGGCCGGTAATCCGTGGGCTGCTGCCCCTGCTGCAACAACCGCAAGTCAAATCCCAGGTTGTACTTCGCCGCATCCGGAAATGAGCTAATCACTTCCTTGGAATCGCCTTCCCAAGCAATCACCGCATCTTTGGGAGCGCTGGACTCCATTCGTCACCAAGTGAGTATAGCTCTGATTAAGCCAGAAATATACATTTAAATGTATCGCTCAATCCTCAGGTCTGCCTTCAATCCGCCTGGTGTACAACCCTCCCGCCCACCACCGTCGCCACAACTCTCCCCACAAACTGCCAGCCATCAAACGGAGTATTGTGTGACAACGACCGCGTCTTCGCCGCCTCAAATGTCCACCGCTTCTTTGGATCGAAAATCGTCACATCGCCAAAGCAGCCTTTCGCCAGCGATCCCCGCCCGCGCAGATCAAAAACCCGCGCCGGCCCAGCCGTAAAAAGTTCGACGATACGCGTCAGCGGAATCTTATTCTCGCGGTGCAGCTTCGTAATCGCCAGCGCCAGCGCCGTTTCCAGCCCGGTAATCCCAAACGCCGCCCGCTCGAACTCAACTTGCTTCTCATGTGTAGCGTGAGGAGCATGGTCCGTGGCAATTGCATCAACGGTGCCATCGGCCAGCGCAACCAAAATCGCTTCACGGTCCGCCGCCGAACGCAGCGGCGGGTTCATCTTGAAGTTCGTGTTGTACTCGCCCACATCTTCGTCGAGCAAAGTGAAATGATGCGGCGTCACTTCGCAAGTCACGCGCGCCTTCGCCCGCTTGCCTCGCCGCACCGCCTTCAGCGCGTCAGACGTGGAAAGATGCGCCACGTGCAGCCGCGACTCTCGAATCTGTTGTGCCAGAGTAACGTCGCGCTCCACAATATTCGCCTCCGCCGCCGCTGTCATCCCTCGCAGCCCCAGACGAAAGCTTGTAGTCCCCTCGTTCATCGAAGCGTTTTCCGTAAGCCGGGTATCCTCCGCATGCTGCACCACTGGCAGGTTCAACTCAGCCCCCAGCCGCATTGCCGCCCGCATGATTTCGTCATCGAGGATTGGCTTCCCATCGTCGGTAACGGCCACCGCGCCAGCCCGCTGCAGCGCGGCAAAGTCCGTCAGCGACGCCCCGCGCGAGTTCATCGTAGCCGCCGCGATAGGAAATACACTCACCACCGCCGCACGCTCCGGATGCCGCAACCACGCCACCCACTCGTCCGTATCCACCACCGGCGCTGTATTCGGCATGGTGCAAACCGAAGTGAACCCGCCCGCCGCGGCGGCTGCCGTACCCGTCGCGATCGTCTCTTTGTATCCTTGGCCCGGTTCGCGCAGATGAACGTGCAGGTCGATAAATCCCGGAGCGACGATCAGCCCACGCGCGTCAAACTTCTCGTCCGCCCCGCCGCGCACCTTATTCGGCAGCGCAATCTCGGCCACCCGCCCATCCCGCAAAAGAATATCCATCGGCGCATTAATCTTCGCCGCCGGATCGATTACGTGGCCTCCCTTGATGAGCAGGCTCTTGTTTTCCTGGCGGCTCATTCGGAACTCCCGGACGGCTTCTTTTCCGCGGACTCACGCGGATCTCGCGGATTTTTCCTGGCATTCTCGAACACATAACGTTTGAACTGGGCATTCGGCCCGAAATTGAACAGCAGCCCGACCTCGATCTCTGTTGTCCGAAGGTAATTCAGGAGCTGCTTTTCCCAGCCGGGCTCAATGTCTCGCCCGGTTTTCAATTCAACAAGAACCTTGCTATCTACCAGGAGGTCGGCTCGGAAGTCGCCGACCTTCTGACCGTGAAACCATACCGGCACGGCGATTTGTCTCTGAAAAAATATATTGTTCTCGGCGAGCGCGACAGAAAACGCCTGTTCGTAAACGGATTCCAGGAAGCCATGCCCTAACTCATTATGTATGTTGAAGAAGATGCCGATCAGCTTCTCGGTAAGATCGCCATGCTTTAATCCGCGTTGATCCGCGTATATCCGCGGGATGGAAGTTACTATTCTCATTTCGTCTTCCCCAACGCCCGCGCCAAAATCGCCATGCGCGTCGGGACGCCATTATGCACCTCATCAATGATCCTCGATTGCGGCCCGTCGGCCACTTCCGCCGTCAACTCCAGCCCACGAATGATCGGCCCCGGATGCATCACGATGGCATCGCGCCTGGCCAACTTCACCCGTGCCGCCGTCATCTGGTAGCGCGCAATATAATCCTGCAAACGAATCTTTTGCCCGGCCAGCCGCTCTTTCTGCAGCCGCAACAGCATGATCACATCTGCCCCGCGCAGCGCCTCTTCAATATGCCGCGTCACGCGCAGTCCCGGCGCAAGCGTAGCTGCCACGTCGGGCACAAACTCCGGCGGCCCGCACAGCGTGATCTTCGCGCCGAAGCGGCTTAACAGATGACAGTTGGATCGCGTCACGCGGCTGTGATAAATGTCGCCAATAATCGCGATTTGCAATCCTTTAAAGGATTTTTTGTGCTTCAAAATCGTATAGGCATCGAGCAGCGCCTGCGAAGGATGCTCATGCATTCCATCGCCCGCGTTGATGATGGGAATATCGAGGTGCTGCGCCATCAGGTGCGGCGCACCCGCCGCCGGATGCCGAATGACAATCGCATCCGCGCCCACCGCGCGCAAGGTATAGCCCGTGTCGAGCAACGATTCACCCTTTTCAATGCTCGAGCCCGAGGACTGCACCAGCGTAGTGATCGCGCCCAGCGACTTCGCGGCAATTTCAAACGAAGACCGCGTGCGCGTCGACGCTTCGTAAAACAGCAGCACGACTCTCTTGTTGCGCAGTAACGGACGCGCCTTGAGCGGATTCATCCGCCGTGCCAGCTTCAGCAAGTCCAGGATTTCTTTATCCCGGAGATGCTCGATGCTGAGCAATGATCCGCGTGCCGGTTTGTTCATGGCGTAAGAAGGCAAACGGTGCATCATACGCGGCGAACGCGGCCCTCGGCAAGGTCCACTGACACAGCTCGATTCAATTGACGAATGATCGGCCCATGTGGCACAGACAACCGCAGACCTTTCCGCTACGGCCGACCGCTCCGCCGCAGAATCGTCGCGCCCAGAGCTCCTCCCACGCCTCCAAGAACAACGAACGCCAGGCCTCCGACCACCAGCGAAGCCACCATCATGAATGCAAAGCCATCGGGCGACTTTACAAAATCCAGCATGGGCTGTAGTTCAGGGCCGGGATAGCGCGCTGCCGCCTTCTGGAACGTCTCGATCATTTCGCTTCGTATTTCCGGTCCTTTGTGAAGCACAGCCAGCGCCAACATTTGCAGCATGGTGGAGGCGCCAAAAAACACCAGCCCAGTCAGCGCGCCCAGCTTGGCTCCAGCCGCGGCCCCGGTCGCAGTCCCAGGGTTCCGGCGGCGGGAGAAGACAACGGCCAAAAATCCTGCGCCAAGCGACGCCGCAAATGGATTGAACCCAAGCAAAGTGATCCCGAAGGCTACGCCAGCCGCGAGAATGCACGACCGCATCGTCTGGGTTAACTGCCCCGGAACGGATCGCACAGCGATGCCAGGAAAAAACGTCCCTCGCTCGCCATCCCATACTGGCACGGCGCTTTCGCCGGCAGGCACCGCCTCCGGCGCGGGTTCTGGCACTTCCACGCGAATCTGCGGCGCTCCGCACTGCGCGCAGAACGGCTTGCCATCTTCCACGCTTTGCCCGCACTTATAGCAGGGATGATCCATCAGGGCTTAGAATTGCACTAACTTTGAAAGTATCGCACGGACGAGGGAGGCCGCCGGAAAACGTGCTCGCCACTCGGCAGTGGTGCACCTTGGTTTTTACGACATTGTCATCCTGAGCGGAGCCGTTTTTCAGGCGTAGCGAAGGATCTCCCGCTTAACTGGCCCAACGCGTAAGCCCAATTGCACCACTACCCGCTACTCCAAGGAGTTCTGCCTCAAAGGTCACCTTGCTTGCCGCGCGTGTGCACATACACCAGAGCGAAGCTCGACCCGCTCCCTGCCCTGGGTTCGATGGCAACCACATGCTGGTTATCTTCCGCACCAACTTTCAACTCCGTAACCGGGCCGCTGTTGTCACCTTCACATTTAAGTTCCTTGGCATGCTTGTCCTTGGAATCTTCGTCGTCGTTAAAGTCCGCGTGGGTGCCGCCGTGCTCGCGGGTGTGGCACTCAATCACCTTGCCGTACTTCTTGAGTTTGTCTCGGTAAAAATCGACGACCTTCCCCGGCGCGTCATCGGAATCGTATTTTGCCACCACCAGTTTCACTCCGAAGGCATCGGTAAACAGGCTGAGATTAGCGCCGCTGTCTTCGCTGTCGTGCCGCACCCGCGCTCCCGGATAAAGCGGCAGTCCAGCCTTTCGCGCATCCGCATCGTTGCCCACATGCAAATCGCCTGCGGAACTTTGAATATCCAGATGCTTCGCCTGATTCTCGTTTTGATTCTTGTCTTGGGCCGCCAGGCTGAGACTCGCTAACAGCATGCCGAAGCTTGCCGTAATAAATCCTCGCAACACGATTGATCGCAACATAAATCCTTCCTGAATATTCCTCGATTAAATATCCGCATCCTTGCCGTGCGTCCTCACGTAAACCAGCGAGAAGCTCGATCCCTTGCCTTCCGGCTCCACGGCGACGATGTGCTGCTCGCTCTGTCTGCCTACCTTCAGTTCGATGCCGCTTCCGCCGCTGCCTTCGCACGTCAACTCATCCGATCCTTTGTGTCCCGCGTTTATGTTCCAATTCCCTCGCGAGGTATGGCATTCGAGGACGTTCCCATATTTCTTCAACTGATCCCGGTAGAACGACAGAACCTTGGCTGGCGCCTCATCGGATTCATATTCCACGGCCACAACTTTCAGGCCGTACCCAAACCCGGAGACGTTCACGTTCGCACTTTTGTCGCTGCCATCGGAGTCTTTTTCCTTCAAGCGCGCCCCCGGATACACCACCAAACCAACATCGGCTACATCCGCCTGCTTGCTCACGTGAATTCCGCCGGCAAATGTATTGATATCGACCTGCTTATCTTGCCCGTTGGCCTCTTTTTTCACGTTGACACTGCACCCGCCGAGCAGCGCGATTCCCAGCATCGCTCCGGCTAAAAAAAGCTTTGACAATTTATTCGTTACCATGTTCAGAACCTCCATTTACAACCGCGGCCCGCACGATGCCAGTCCCGCGCTGCGCAACATTCGGGATGCTGACTGGAAGATGCCCATGCACCGCAATTTCACCGAACAAAGCTTTTACTGCGGCTATCTCCGAAACCGTTGCGTTGGAAAACGTACACACATAGGTCTCAATCTCCGGAAAATCCGCCGCTAGGTACGGATTCCCCATGGCGACCACCGCCGTTTTCCCTGCCGCATGATCCAGCACTCGCTGCAGCAGCGCGCCAGTCGCGTCCGCCATGGCAACGCTGTTTCCCACCTTTCCTGCCGTCGGCACCACATATACCGCGGCGACTACCGTCTCCGCCTCATCCACCGCCTTCAGCACTTCGTCGCTCATCCCAGCCGCAATGCGCGGGTCCACATAAATCACGCGTGCGTCCGGCACTCGCGCCCGAAATTCCCTCGCGAAGGCATGCCCCGAATCGGTCCGCACGTCGTCGGAGAACAATACCGCGACTACCTGGTTATGTGTCTCCTCCCGTGTTGTATACGGAAGCGCGGCCTTGCCGGTTCCCTGATTTCTCGCAGCGGACTTGAGCGGCAGAACCTTGCCATTATCCCGAACCAGCGTAACCGCATCGTCAGCCACGTGTTGCCCAAAAGCCAGATTCTCCGGTTTCCCCACTGCCTTGTCTATGGCGCTCACATCCACCAATCGCGCTTCCTGCAGGCCTAAAGACGCCTTGGCCTTCAGGATCTTCAGCACGGAACGGTCCAGCCGCTCCCGCGAAATCTCGCCTGACTGTACCGCCTGCAGCATCGCGTTATAAGACGCAGGAAAATCGGCCGGAATAAGCAACAGATCGTTCCCGGCTTTGAACGCCTCCACCGCCGCCCGGCCAATATTTTCGGCAAACAGGTGCGTCAGCCCCGCCATGTCCAGCGCGTCGGTAACAATAATTCCCTTGAATCCCATTTGTTTCTCCAGCAGGTCGGAAACCATCACCGGAGAAATCGTCGCCACATGGTTCGGGTCTGAATCGAGCGCGGGAACGGTGACGTGCGCGACCATCACCGCATCCACTCCGGCGGCAATAGCCTGGCGGAAAGGAGGCAGCTCAATCGAATCCAGATGCGCCCGGTCAACGTTCACGCTGGCCACGCCCAAATGCGAATCGCTCGCCGTGTCACCGTGCCCAGGGAAATGCTTCGCCGTCGTAAGCATTCCGCCTTCATGCGCGCCCTTGATGTAAGCCGCAACCAAATCCCCCACCTGCTTCGGATCTTCCCCGAACGAGCGCGTGTTGATGATGGGATTCGCCGGATTCGAATTCACATCGGCGTCGGGAAAAAAGTTCCAGTGAATGCCGATCGCGCGCGATTCTTCGGCCGTAATTCTCCCGAATGCTTCCGCATCTTCTAATTTTCCGTCCCCGCCGAAGGCCATGGCGTGTGGAAAAACCGTAGTCCCCATCAGCCGCATCGACACACCGCGCTCAAAATCGGCGGCGAACAACAGCGGCAGTTTCGACTCGCTTTGCAGCCGGTTCAGCAACTCGGCCGCTTCGTAAGGCTCGCTGCGCAGCAAGTACGGACCATCCACATGCACCGTCATCGCAAACGACCCCACGTGATACTTCTGCATGGCCTCGCGCAGTTGCAGATACTCCGGGTTCTCCACATTCAGAAAGCTGGCCCGGCACCAGATCATGAACACCTGCCCAACCTTCTCTTCCACAGTCAGCTTGTGCAGCGTCTTCTCCGCCCACTTTTCACCGCTGCTTGTGAGATGAATCGGGCCAGGCCGTTGATATTTGTCCTTAGCAAATGCGGAGATCGTGGTAAGCAAGAGAGCGGAGAGAAGAAAGCCCAGTATTCGGTGCATGCAGAAAACGATAGCAGAAGGGCAGGTCTTGGGTATTAGGTCTTGGGTGTTAGGTCCTTGGGTCTTAGGCTTCAGCGCATAGGAGCGGAGACAGGTGCGGAGTTCTTATCCCGTCTTAGGTCTTAAGTGCGCAAGGCTCGTCGTGCCCCCCTAAAACATAACACTCAATACCTAAGACCTATGTGTGGTGTGTCAATAGGTTGTTCCGGTCGAGACCGGAACGGCTGATGGGCGGAGCGTGGTCTAGACTAGCATGCGGACGATGCCAGTTGTACTGATGGAGCCAGCGCGGAAGCTCGAGGGCGCGGGCCTGAGAGGTGTCGTAAGAACGGCTGTAGGCCCATTCCCGCAGAGCGGTTTGGATGAAGCGTTCGGCCTTGCCGTTGGTGCGTGGAGTGTAAGGACGAGTGAAGCGCTGGCGAATGCCGAGCTGCTGGCAGAGTCGGCGAAAATGGCCGGAGCGATAGCAGGGACCGTTATCGGTGAGCACGCGGGAGATGGCGATGCCGAGGCGGGCATAGTAATCGACGGCAGCCTGCAAGAAGGCGGCAGCCGAGGGAGCTTTCTGGTTGGGCAGGATCTGAGAGAAGGCGATGCGGGAGTGGTCGTCGATAGCGACATGAACGTACTCCCAGCCGGCGCGATGGATGCGGCCGCGGCGGTTGCCGGTGATGCGACAACCGATGGCCTGGAAACGTCCGATCTTCTTGATATCGAGGTGGAGCAGATCGCCGGGAGCGGCATGTTCGTAGCGCACGATGGCCGGAGCCGGTTCCAGATCGCGAATGCGGCTGAGGTGGAGTCGGCGCAGGATGCGGCTGACGGTGGCACGACTTCGTCCGATCGTGAGCGAGATGCGTAATCCGGTCCAGCGTTGGCGGCGCAACCGTTCGACCAGGTCCACCTGCTCGCCAGGGCAGCGACGAGGCGAGCGCAGAGGACGGGAAGACCGATCCTGCAGACCAGGACGCCCCTGCTGCTGAAAACGGCGAACCCACTTGGCTGCGGTTTTGGCGGTGACTTTGAACTCGGCTGCAGCCGAGTTCAAAGTCACCGCCTGGGAAAGAACTTTATTCGCCAACTCCTCTCGCAAAATAGGAGTGAGTCGGGCATTCTTGTGGATGTCCATTCGATGTCTCCGAGGTGCTGGATTGCTTCGACACAATCAGCTTCTCCGGTTTTCATCGAATGGACAACCTGTTGAAATGTCACACCTATGCA
>Ga0302176_10000058_pt1 | contig 90498 bp, 52 predicted proteins | sample I_Palsa_E1_1_FD_198787 | JGI IMG/M metagenome (GOLD analysis project Ga0302176, IMG submission 198787) | Peat permafrost microbial communities from Stordalen Mire near Abisko, Sweden - I_Palsa_E1_1 | ecosystem: Environmental > Terrestrial > Soil > Palsa > Peat permafrost | place: Sweden...
TCAGCATGACGTTGGCTCCTCTCAGTGAGCCTTGGTCTGTCTGTCGCAACCAATCTACTCGCTGCGACCAGCCAACGTCGTTATGCAATCAAACCGGGCGCCAAGCCCAGCGAGGAACCTGCTTTCCACGGCACCCTCGATCTGATATAGTGATATCACTATATGTAGCGGCCAATGGCCAACCCACTGTCGATCAAGCCGGTAATCTGGCTCGGGTCAAGCCGTGAAGACTTGCGCGAGTTCCCCGATCCTGTTCAGGATCACATAGGTTACGCGCTGTACGTCGCACAGCTCGGCGGCAAGCACCGCGACGCAAAGGCGTTGACTGGACTCGGCGGGGCGGGAGTATTGGAAATCGTGAAGGACTATCGTGGCGATACCTTCCGCGGAGTGTACACGTTGCGCTACGCCGGAGCGGTGTACGTCCTTCACGCCTTCCAGAAGAAATCGAAGACCGGACGGGAGACGCCGCGGCGTGACCTGGAGTTGATCCAGCAACGCCTGCGCCAGGCCGAACAGATCGCAAGGGAGACGAACCCATGAGCAAGAAGGATTACGAAATCGGAAGCCGCAATGTATTCAAGGATCTCGGCCTGCCCAATGCCGAAGAACACCTCGTCAAGGCCCAACTGGTCTTCAAGATCGATTCGATCATGAAAAAGCGCCGCCTCAAACAAGTCGAAGCCGCCACCCTGTTCGGCGTCCGCCAGCCCGATGTCTCCAAGATGCTGCGCGGCGACTTCCGCCAGTTCTCCGTGGAGCGCCTTCTCCGCTTCCTCGTCGCCCTCGATCACGACGTGCACATCGTCGTAAAGCCCCACCACAACAGAAAAAACGCCCCCGCCCTGCAAGTCTTCTGAGGCTGGCTCAGAAGGAGCCAACAAGTCTCCACTCAACTCTTTGCCATTGTCGAACCGGGCGCCAAGCCCGGTGAGGAACCTGCTGTTGATTCCTAACCTCGCACCGACACTCTGTCATCCCGACCGGAGCGTCGCCTTCCGAAGGAAGGCGATGCGAAGTGGAGGGACCTGCTGTCTGTGGGGAGCACCACCGCCGCCAGCAGCACCGTGAAAGAGCGAGCGGCTCTTCAGCGCCGCGCAAACCCGTAAGAAAATGAACTGGGCTTCAGCCCCCGAGGGACGTTTCGTGAAATAACTCCAAAGAACGCGGCAAAGCCTACAAACCCGCATCAACGCCATCCTGCGCTCCTACATGTAAGCCCAATCCCACAACGCCCGCTAGCCTTGTTCCAAATTCTTGCCATTCCGAACCGGGCCCCAAGCCCGGTGAGGAATCTGCTGTTGACTTTGCCCGTGTGGAGCGGACACTTCTGTCCGCCAAAAGCAGCTACCATCACAGACGATGGGTGCCCCATTTCTCGCGTCCTTTGCCAGAAGTGGGACTTTTGACTTTTTCGACACCACCTCGATCTGGAAAATGTTCCGCGGAGTAGACTGGCTGCTCACACTAGGCGGAGCCGAAACATATGGCCTTCTAAATCCTTCCGCTCTTTTTGCGAAAGTGTAGCCGGCTATCTACCCCACCAGCGGATTCACCACCCGAACCGTCCCGTAACTCTGCTCCGCCGCCAAGTCCTCGGAGTAAAGAATCGCCGCGCCCGACTGCTCCGCCGCCTGCAGAATTAAGAGCATCCCAAAAAGAAGTCTTGTATCGTACTTCGATCTCGAGCGCCTGGATCACGGCTTCGGCAGAGTTCACCACGATCTCCCAGCTCATATAGTCGTGAACCAGCTCGCGGATTTCGTCCACCCCGAGCGGGCGGGCAACCTTGCGCCGCAGGTTGACGCAAAGCTCTTGCAATACCTGCGTGCTCAACACTCCTTGCCCGCTCGTCCATAGGCTCTCGATGAGCTGCCGCGCACGCTCGTGCTTAACGCCAGCAGCCCGGTCATGGGCGTAGATCAGGATATTAGTATCAACGAAATATTTGTCCGCCATCGCACGCGCCTCGACGCGGCCCCGTCTTGAAAGGGCCGCGGTTCCGTTTTGAAAGGGCGCGGCTTTCAGCCGCGCCGGGAAAGCCACGCAAAATCGGCAGCCGCTTTACAGCTTGCGGAAAAACTCGCGATTCGTATCAGGGTATGCCTTCAGGCATACCGCAAGTGCCGCGTTATCAATCGCGCCTTTAGGCGCTGCGGGACTGAATTCGAGTTTTTCCCCAACCTGCTTAGCCGCCAAAAAGTGTCACCGCTCATGCAACTCGTCGCGGGAGCGGGCCGGCGTCCACCGCAGATCCATCCCTTCGCGCAGCCGCGCCAGCGCGCGCTTGCGCGCCTGCTGGTAAGTCTTGCGCTCACGCACGATTTGCTGGAGGCGTGCCGCCAGCAAGGCGCTGATCGAAGTGTCTTCTTCCGCCGCGAGTATCCGCGCCTCGCGCAGCAGATCGGCATCCAGCTTGAGCGTGATATTAGTTTTCATGTAAGCACATAATTGCGTGCAGCACGATTATACGTGCGCCAACGGGGAAGTCAAAGAAACCTTGGGGCCCGAACGTCGACAACAGCCCGACGGCACGAACTCGGCGATTTTCCACAGCCCACCCCTGTGACATCTGACCTTGCGTCTCTTTCCAAATTCGTTCATCATTGCCCCAGCACAGGCAGTAAGGAACAGTTCATTGAAAACTGAATATCGATGTGGTGTAAGTCCTTCCCCCACAATATTTTACCTCCAAAGTCCGGCTGATTTCTGTCCTGACAGAAATAGCCTCACTGATCCTAAAGAACTTACTGGATGCCGATGCACCTAACTCCTGTGTCCGCAATATTTTACGGACAAGTTCCTTGGAATCAATATTATAGCCAGATCAGCCGGGATCGAACAGCCGTAAGTTATTGATTCCATATATTTTAGCGGATTCAATCCGCGATTTTTTTGATCAGACCAGCGGCTGTGGAAGCGGTCGAGTGCTCCGGTTCGGTACTGGGTACTCAGTACTCGGCACGTATTAACCAACTAACAAACAGCACTCGCCGAAACAGCCCACGCGAGGTAGAATAGCGCCATGAATCCCGAAGTTTCTGACCTCCTCAAACGCGCCCTCGCCCTCCCGCCTGACGAGCGCACTGCATTGGCCAACACCCTGCTCGACAGTCTCGAAGCCGCGGACGAATCCGTGCAAGCAGCTTGGGACGAAGAAGTAGCTCGTCGTATGCAAGACCTGCAGGCGGGCAAAGCCGTGACCGTCCCTTGGGAAGAGCTGCATCAAGAGTTGCTGGCGATGTTGAATGAGCGTTAGCAGTGCTCGCTACCATCAGGGCGCAAGCGCAGACGTTAAGAGCGCAGTCGCCTGGTACCTCAAGCGCAGCCCGAAGGCGGCGTCGGACTTCATAGCAGAGTTGGATCGAGCAGTCGATACCCTCCGCGAAGACCCGGAGCGCTGGCCGATGGCAAAAGGCAATACTCGACGGTTCCTTCTTTGGCGATTTCCTTTTTCTGTTATTTACTCTGAACAAGAAGACGTCATCGTCATTTGGGCAGTAGCGCACGGCAGCAGACGACCCGAGTATTGGACTCGTCGCCTCAAGTGAGCGCAAGCTACAATTAGGCACATGACCACCCAAGCCTTTGCCGACGTTCCCACCGCCATCGAGGAGATCCGCGCCGGCCGCATGATCGTCGTCGTCGACGACGAAGACCGCGAGAACGAAGGCGACCTCACTCTCGCAGCCGAGAAGGTCACTCCCGAGGCCATCAACTTCATGGCCAGGTTCGGACGTGGCCTGGTTTGCCTCGCCATGACCGAAGAGCGCCTCGATCACCTGCGCCTCGGCCCCATGAGCGCGGAGAACACGTCGCAATACGGCACCGCATTTTGCGAGGCCATCGACGCGCGCGTCGGCGTCACCACTGGCATCTCCGCCTATGATCGAGCCCGCACCATTCAAGTAGCCATCGATCCCGCCACGCAAGCGTCAGACTTGGCGCGTCCGGGACACGTCTTCCCTCTTCGCGCCCGCAAAGGCGGCGTGCTGGTTCGCGCCGGGCAAACCGAAGCCTCCGTCGATCTCGCCCGCCTCGCGGGCATGGTTCCCGCCGGCATCATCTGCGAAATCATGAAGGATGACGGAACCATGGCCCGCGTCCCAGATCTGATCGAGTTCTGCCACGAGCACGGCCTCAAGATGCTCACCGTCGCCGAACTGATCCGCTACCGCATGGCGCATGAGCGCTACGTGCATCGCGTCGGCGAAGCCCTGGTGGAAACGCACTTGGGCGAATTCCGCCTGATTGCTTACGAAAGCGAAGTGGACGGCGGAGAGTCGCACGTGGCGCTAATTCGCGGCGACGTGGAAAACAGCGATTTGCCCGTGCTGGTGCGCATGCACGCTCACTGCCTGATGGGCGACGTGTTTGGTTCCACCGGCTGCGAGTGCCACGCCACGCTCCAGGGCTCGCTCCGCCGCATCGCCCACGAAGGCCGCGGCGCGCTGATCTACCTGCACCAGACCTCTCAAGGCTTTTCGACAGAAAAAGTCGGCGAACGAACCGGGCTCACATTCCATCGCGGCCGAAAACTGCCGGCGCTGCTCGACAACGAGCGCGAGACACAGCGCGAGATCGGAATCGGCGCTCAGATTCTTTCCGACCTGAATCTCCGGCGAGTCCGCCTGCTGACGAACCGTCCCAAACGCGTGGCCGCGCTGGAGGGATTTGGCATCGAAATCGTCGATCAAGTTCCGGTGGAGTTAAGCGGAGTACAGGCGGGAAGAAGCTAAGGGCGGCAGAATGACGGCCCGAATTCCGTTAGAAGGGTTTGCGCACGATCACTTCGCTCTCGCGGATGAAGAACTGCGCCGAGCATTGCTCCGAGCCGCAGATGACGGGGATCAGGCCGTTAATCTGCCGGCGCGTAATCAGCCCCAGCATGCCGCAGGACGGACAGGCCAGCACGGCCCAGTAAGGATCTTCCTTCTCGCCGACTTCACCCGCGTTTTCCAAAACAAAAACGGTTCCGGGCTGCATCTGTTCCGGGATCCACTCATTCAGGATGTCCAGTTCGGCGACCATGTATTCCCCCTTGTGATGCAAGCTTTCCGCCTATGAAACCTTTCTAGCACGGCGACGCTCAGACGACGAAGTTACGGAAGTATTCGACTTTCTTGCGACGACCTCGGCTCGCAGCTGTCGAACGGCGTCGCTGAGGCAGATTCCCAAAATGGGCTGGTTCGAATTTTTGAGGATGTCGACAATCTGACGCGCCGACGTTTCCAGATAAAGATGAGTGCCATCGGTCAGAAGATGAACGTCGGAATTGCGGCCGACAATTTCGGCCAGGCCTTTGCCGCACTCGCGATCGAGGAAGCGCATCACTTTGCGGACACCCTGCAAGGGGAAGCCCTTGCGCCGCAACTCGCAGATGACGGCCACTTCATTCAGGTTCTGCATCGAATACACGCGGCGATGACCCTGGCGTTCGGGCTTCACCACTCCCCGCTCATCCCACCACTGGAGCTGGCGGGCGGTAATCCTGGTCAGGGCTATCACTTCCTGGGATGAAAACCGGTCCTGCATTCTTCCCCGATCTTGTTTCAAACAATCTACCACGCAAATGTTTCAAACATTGTAGGCATGCCTTGGCGGGAGTCAACAAGGATTCGCACGAGGAGGGGTTAACTAGAAGAATGCGGGGAAGATTTAGTAATTGGGTAATTTTGTAATTGGGTAATTTGAAAACCTGAAAGGTCCGAGGCTTTTACCACAGGGGACACGGGGATCACAGAGAGCCGCCGCCTACGAATTGGACGATCTCCAGGCGATCTCCGTCTTTGAGTTGGGTCTGGGACCAGAGTGCGCGAGGAACGATTTCACCATTGAGTTCAACGGCGACACGGTCGGGCTTCATACCCAGGGATTCGATCAATTCGGCGAGAGTTAACGAGCCGGACTGGGCCTGCTTGGCAATCGCACGCTCTTCTCCGTTGAGATGAATTTTCATCGAATGCAGAATTCTGTACAGAGAATTCTAGCAGCCCTTGACGAAGCCCGGCGCACGAGCCCTATGGTTGGTACTTCCACAGGTCGTTGAATTCGACGCCAAAAAAATTACCGGAATCTGAGCCGCCAAAAAGCCAAAAAACTCCGCTGGAGTCGATCCATGGAGTCGCTTGAAAGCGGGCCCCGGGTACGTTGGTCAGGGCTGGGGTTCCGAGCGTGCCGTAGACTCCCGATTGGCAGCACGCATTCGAGCCGCTCACCCAAGTCCACTGGCCGGCGCTGTACTCCCAGAGATCATCGTACGTATTGCCGAGGTTGTCTTCACCACCGAAGAGCCAGAAATTTCCCGCCGTGTCGGTCCAGGAAACGGCACCATCGCGTGGGCCGGGGATGTTGCTGGAGGACGCTATACCGAGGATTCCATAAGACCCCGCCTGGTTCGGCTGATTGGAACCGCCCACCCAGGTCCACTGGCCGGCACTGTACTCCCATAAATCATTGAAATCGTAGAAGGTTTCATTTATAGAGTCGGGTTCTCCGCCGAAGAGCCATACGTTTCCTGAAGCGTCGGTCCAGACGACGGCACCATCACGGTCACCTGGAGTGTTGCTTGGAGAAGGTATGCCTTGAACGCCGTAGACAGCAGGCTGTGCAGCCAAATCCGAACCACCCACCCAAGTCCACTGAGTACCGTCGTACTTCCAAATATCGTTGAGGTCGCCGAGAGTGCCTGTGGAGTCGATTCCGAAGCCGCCGAAGAGCCAGAAATTCCCTGCCGCGTCGGTCCAACTGGCGGAATTTTCTCGCGGTCCGGGAATATTGCCGGGAGCGCCGGCTCCCATGACGCCGTAGACAGCGGCCTGGTTGTAGCCTTGCGGCCCGCCCATCCAAGTCCATTGGCCGGTACTGGGGCTATACTGCCAGAGATCTGAGAGGCTTCCCGACAAGTCGTTGGACCCGAAATATCCGAAGCCGCCGAAGAGCCAAAAATTTCCAGCGGCGTCGGTCCAGTGGGCCGAGCCTCCTCGGGCTTGAGGGACGTTGGATGGGGCGGCTACTCCCAAGGTACCGTAGGATCCTGCCTGACCTTCGAGGTTGGATCCGTTCATCCATGTCCACTCGCCCGCACTATATTTCCAAAGGTCGTTAAGGTAGTTGGAGGAGCCGACTACGCCGGTTGTGCCGCCAAAAATCCAAAAGTTTCCGGCAGTGTCTTTCCAGGGGACGGCCCTGCCCCGCGATGGCGGGAGGTTTGTGGGAGCGGAGACGCCTAACGATCCATAGGAGCCACCGTCATTCTTCTGGTTAGAGCCACTCTCCCATGTCCAGACATTTGTCGTGCCGTTACCGTTGACGCAGACGACCTGAATTGCGGTGACATTGGGAGGGACGGTTCCGGCACCGTTCGGTATGCGACAGCTTTGCGTTGGATTCGAGGGTTGGATTAGGACCGAGACGGCGTAGGGGTTTCCATAATCGATTTTTGTGGCGAAGGTGAAGTTGCCATTGAGGCTGACGGGAAGATTGTCGCCTCCGTCATCTTGTAGTACGAGACCTGCACCGGATAGACCGTAGATTGTGCCGCCGATGCTGTATGTGTTGGGTGCGCACGTGACTTGGACGTTGGTGACGTTGCTGTTGGTCACGGTTCCAGAGCCGTTGGTTACGACGCAGGTTTGTCCGGTGGGTTGGGCCGTCACCGATACGGCATAGGTAGAGCCGGTACCGAGGGTTTGGTCGAAAGTGAAGGCTCCGCTGGCATTTACCGTTGTAGTGTCGTCGCCGTTATTGGTTAGCGATAGGCCTGTGCTGGTGCCGGTGAGACCCGAAACGACGCCTCCGACTGTGAATGTGACGGTCGTGCAATTGACCTGTATTCCGTTAACATTCGCAGTGGCGGTGCCGCTGCCATTTGTCACGTTGCAAGTCTGCACCGGATTTGATGGCTGGGCTACAACCGTGACGTTGTAGGCCGCGCCACTGCCGACGGGTGCAGTGAATGTGAAGGTGCCATCGGCACTGATCGACAGATTGTTGCCTCCATTGTTCTGCAGCACAAGGCCTGTGCCGGAGAGACCCGAGACTATCCCGCCGATGGTGTAAGTCGCCGGGGGTGTCGAGGAGTTTCCGTAGCGGCTACCACATGCGGTTAGCAAAAGAGAAAGCAGAACCACGAGCATGAACATGCAGGGCTTCATACCGTTACTCCATTCGGGACTTTACGGCTCCGTTCGGGGGTTTGGAACCGCAAATTCAAACTACGTGGGCCCGTTGATGCGAACAGCTCTGAGAGCGAGCGAACCGATTCAGGAGCGATGGGGAAGGGTAAACTTAGACTTACTTTGCCGGGCCAGAGTTACACGCGGTGAGTTTATCAATCCGGCACGAGATTTTCAACATTATTCAGCCTTGCGTAGGGCGAATTTGCGGGTTGCGGTGCGGCCTTCGTGGTTGGCTTGGACCAGCACGGAGGAGTCTGGCAACGCGGATTCCTCGACTTCGATGGAGATCTCGGCGCTGCCTGCGGAGTCGGTGACTGCCTGGGTATAAAAAGGCGCGGCGTCGGGACGGGCGAAGCGAAACGTGAGACGGGCATTGGGAACTGCGGCGCCGCCCTCGGTCACGCGTAGTTGCATGGTCAGGTTTCGATTGGCGTGGATCGAGGCGGCATTCATCCACTCGACATCCAATTGCTTGATGGCGGCCAACGACTCGGTTTCGGCGCCGTCCAAAACGGCCTCGAGCTTCCCTTCCCGAATCGCCTCGAGCACCAGGCGGTGCTGGTCGCGGAGTTGCTGCTCTTTTTGGGGATCGCCAAAACCGGCTTGCGAGGCCGAGTTTGCATAGGAGATCGCCCGCTTGCCCACGCATCTTCCGCGCACGAAGACTTGAGTCTGGAGCAGCTTTTCGCTCTCGCGGGCTTCGCTTTGCACGTGGTAGATGGTGTCGCCGTGCTTGACGTCGGTATTAAAGCCGAAGATCATGAGGAATTTGTAATTTTGTAATTTGGTAATTTAACCCGTCCGCCGCGCTGTGTGCTGAGACGCGGTGAAGATTGCGCTCAGTTCACGCGCTTCTTTCAATATCTCTTCGCAGCGCTGCCTGGGCACGATGTCACAATCCGACAACATTTCCAGCCAAAGGACAGTTTCGTCCGCCTCCTCTACCACGAGTCCGATCTTGGCAATCCATTCGGCCCGCGATCTTCCTCTGCAAGCTGCTCGATAGTTTGCAGCGACAGAGGTGCCACAGCGCAAAAGCTGCTTGCCCACGACCTGAGAATCGGCGGTGTGCGGCAACGATCGGTAGAGCTTAACAATACGGATCGCGAACGACTTCGTTCGATCACGCAAATCCTCTGGTCCCGACATGGGAATTTTAATTTGGTAATTTTGTAAATTGAAAATCCGAGCGCGCTTAAGTCTACAGCGCTTTTGGGTTTGATTTTCAAATTACAAAATTACCCGATTACACAATTACCAAATTGTTCTCCGTTCCCTTGACACTCTCGCGCGCCAGCACCTAATCTAGAATGTTTACGCAACGCTGGCGCGAATTATATATAGCCTATCCTATGCCCGACAATTATTTCGCTGGCTACCTGCCATTTCTGATCCACATTTTGCTGGCTGGCGGAATCGCGACGGCAATTATCTCGCTTTCCTGGCTGATTGGGCAGCGGAAACCGACGCGAGCCAAGATGTCTGCTTACGAATGCGGCATGACGCCGGTGGGGGACTCGCGCGGGCGCTTTTCCGTGAAGTTCTATCTGGTGGCTATGCTGTTCATTCTGTTCGACGTAGAGGCGGTTTTTCTCTATCCTTGGGCGGTCATTTTGCGGGATCTTAAGCACTTTGGTTTGTGGGAGATGTTTGTATATATCTGCATTGTCCTGGTCGGATTCTTCTATGTGTGGAAGAAGGGCGTTCTCGACTGGGGGCCGGACCCGGCGCGGCGGGGAGCACGCTAATGGCGTTGGCGCCTGCCATCACCGATCTCGAACAGCTGAAGGGTCATCCCGCAGTCGCGCGGTTGCTGGCCTGGAATGCGGCGGCCATTGCGGGCGTGAAGTTTGACCGCGGGGAGATGACGATTTACGTCGATCGCGCGAATATCCGCGAGGTTTGCGCTCTTCTCCGCGACGACGCCGGGTGCGCCTTCGACTTCCTTTCCGACATTACCTGCGTGGATTGGTATCCGGCGGAGCCCAGGTTTGAAGTGATCTACCATTTGCTTTCGATTCCGCAGAAAGAGCGCGTGCGGCTGAAAGTTCGCCTGGATAGCGCCAGCCCGGCGGTGGAATCACTGACCTCACTATGGCCGGGGGCCAACTATTTCGAACGCGAGGTCTTTGACCTGTTCGGGATTCGCTTTACGGGACATCCTTATCTGCGGCGGCTTCTAATGCCCGAGGATTGGGAAGGCCATCCGCTGCGCAAAGATTATCCGGTGGAGGGCTACCGTTAGGCTATGGCTCACCTCGCGCCCACTCCCGTTCTTGAACCCGGCCAGGATCGAACGATGATCCTGAACATGGGGCCGCAGCATCCTTCGACGCATGGCGTGCTTCGGGTGCTGCTGGAGATCGATGGTGAGACCATCGTGCGGATCATGCCCGATATTGGATTCCTGCACACGGGAATCGAAAAGACCTGCGAGGCCAAGTTTTATCAGCAGGTGGTGCCGCTGACCGACCGGATCGATTACTTGTGCCCCATGACCAACAATCTTTGTTACGTTCTGGCCGTGGAAAAGCTGCTGGGGCTCGAGATTCCGCCGAAGGCGCAATGGATGCGGGTGCTGATGAACGAGCTGACGCGGATCAACTCGCACCTGGTCTGGCTGGGCACGCATGCGATGGATATTGGGGCGCTGACGGTGTTTCTGTATTGCTTCCGCGAGCGCGAAGAAGTGTTGAAGATGTTCGAGATGATCAGCGGACAGCGCATGATGACCTCTTACTTTCGCGTGGGAGGAGTGGCGCTGGAGCCGCCGCTGGGATTCTTTGAGCGGGTGCGCGAGTTTGCGGGATATTTTCCCGAGAAGGTGGATGAATATGAAAACCTGCTCACGGGAAACCCTATCTTTATGATGCGCACCAAGGGCGTGGCACGGTTGACGGCCGAAGATGCGATTGCTTTGGGGGCGACTGGGCCGACGCTGCGCGGAAGTGGCGTGGATCTCGATCTGCGGCGCGATATGCCTTACTCGGGCTATGAAAACTTCACGTTCAGCGTGCCAGTAGCGCAGGAGGGCGATGTTTTCGCGCGCTACATGTGCCGGGTGCGGGAACTGCGGGAATCGAATGAGATCGTGAAACAGGCTCTGGAGGGCATGCCGGAAGGCCCCATCAAGGCCGACGCTCCCGGCATTGTGCTGCCGGACCGGGAGAAAATGAAGACGCAGATGGAAGCGCTCATCTACCACTTCAAGATTATTACCGAAGGTTTCGCGGTGCCGGCGGGCGAGGTTTATCAGGCGGTTGAGTCGCCGCGCGGCGAGATGGGCTACTACATTGTGAGTGACGGCACGGCCAAGCCCTATCGCGTGCATATGCGGGCGGCTTGCCTGGCGAATTTGCAGACTTTGCCGAAGATGTGCGAGGGCGGACTGATTGCGGATGTTGTGGCAGCGATTGGGAGTATCGATATCGTCCTGGGAGAAATCGACCGGTGAAGTTCTCGGACGAATTCGAGGCGCGGTTTGCGGAGATGGTGCCGCACTATCCAACGAAGCGGTCTGCGCTGGTGCCAACGCTTCTTTATGCGCAGGATGAAGTTGGATTTCTGAGTGACGAGGTGATTCAGGAACTCGCTGGCCGCCTCGATTTGACGGAACTCGAAGTGCGCAACGTGATCAGCTATTACTCGATGCTGACCACCAAACCGCGCGGGAAGTTCAACGTGCAGGTTTGTACGAATATCAGTTGTCTGGTGCGCGGCGGCGAAGAGATTTTGCAGCACTGCGCGAAGAAGCTGGGCGTCGGGCACAAGGGAACGACTCCCGACGGTTTGTTCACGCTGGAAGAGGTGGAGTGCATTGGAGCGTGCAGTTGGGCTCCGGCGGCGCAGGTGAACTACGATTTTCATGAGAACCTGACGGTGGAGAAGATGGATAAGGTGCTCGAGGATTATCGACGTGGTTAAAGAATTTAGTAATTTTGTAATTTGGTAATTGAGTAATTTGAAAACCGTACGGTGTGCTTCAAATTACTCAATTACCAAATTACCAAATTATCCAATGGCATCACTCGTTTCCCATCCCGACGAGGTAAAGGTCGTTTCCCGGCGCTTTGGCCTGGGTGCGACAAATATCGACCGCTATCTCGAACTGGACGGCTATAAGGCCGTGCGTAAGGCGCTCGGGATGGAGGCGGACGCCATTATCAATGAGGTGAAGAATTCAGGGCTGCGCGGGCGGGGAGGCGCTGGGTTCTCGACCGGGATGAAATGGTCGTTCGTACCCAAACAGTCGGCGAAACCGAAGTATGTGCTGTGCAACGGCGACGAGAGCGAGCCCGGCACGTGCAAGGACCGATTGATCTTTGAGCACGATCCACATTCGGTGATCGAAGGGGTAATGATCGGTGGCCTGGCGGTCGGTGCGCGCAGCGGCTACATTTACATCCGTGGCGAATATCGATATCTATCGATCATCATGCAGAAGGCGCTTTGCGATGCCTACGCCAAGGGTTTTCTGGGCAAGAACATTTTCGGAAGCGGGCGCGATTTCGATATTTACTGGCACGGCGGCGCGGGCGCTTATGAGGTAGGCGAAGAATCGGCGCTGATGGAATCGCTCGAAGGCAAGCGTGGGATTCCGCGAATACGGCCTCCGTTTCCGGCCGTGGTCGGGCTGTGGGGTGGACCTACCGTTATTAATAATGCGGAAACCCTGGCGAGCGTTCCGCACATTATTCTTGGGGGGGCGGAGTGGTTTGCCAAGATCGGCACGCCGAAGAATGGCGGTACGCGGCTGTTCTGCCTCAGCGGCAACATTGCAAAGCCGGGAGTGTATGAGTTGCCCATGGGTTACAACCTCAAGAAGATGCTTTATGAGGTGGGCGGCGGCATACCCAATGGACGCAAGTTGAAGGCAGTGGTACCGGGCGGGGCTTCGTGTCCCTGCCTGACCGCGGATGAGATCGATGTGAACATGGATTTCGATTCGGTCGCGAAGGCGGGTTCGATGCTGGGCTCGGGCGGCGTGGTGGTGGTCGACGATCAACAGTGCATCGTGAAATTTGCCTTGCGGACGATGAAGTTTTATCAGCACGAAAGTTGCGGATGGTGCATCCCCTGCCGCGAAGGTACGGACTGGCTGAAGAAGACATTGACTCGGTTTCATTCCGGCGGCGGTGTGAAGAAGGACATCGACAACATGCAGTACCTGGCGGAGAACATGCTGGGGCGGACGTTTTGTCCGCTGGGCGATGCGGCGGCGATGCCGACGATTGCCTTCGTGAAGAAGTTCCGCAAAGAGTTTGAAGATCATTTGGAAGGCAGGCCGTGCCCGTATGAAAAAGCGGGCGCGGAAGAAGAACTGCCGGCGATGGCGCACTAGGAGATTTTGCAATTTGGTAATTGGGTAATTTTGTAATTTGAAACCTCCCTTCGGACAAGGTTTGGTTTTTTAAATTACAAAATTACAAGATTACCCAATTACTAACTTTTTTATGGCTGACGTAACTCTTACAGTTGACGGCAAAAAGGTCACTGCTCCGGCGGGGACGCTGCTGATCGAGGCGTGCAAGACCGCGGGCATTGAGGTGCCTTCGTTTTGCTACTACCCCAACCTTTCGCTGCAGGGCGCTTGCCGCATGTGTCTGGTGAAAGTGGAGAAGATGCCGAAGCTGCAGACCGCGTGCACCACAGTGATTGGCGAAGGGATGATCGTGACTTCTGACAGCGACGAGATCAAGCAGGCGCGGAAGTCGATGCTCGAGATGCTGCTGGGGAACCATCCTCTGGATTGTCCGGTGTGCGACGCGGGCGGCGAATGCGAACTGCAGGACATGACGTTTTCCTACGGCGCCGCAGAATCGAAGTTCATGGAGGCCAAGAACCATAAGGACGAGCAGCAGTGGTCACCCGTGGTGTTCTTCGATCGGCCGCGGTGCATTCTTTGCTACCGCTGCGTGCGCGTGTGTGGCGAAGGGATGGACGTTTGGGCGCTGGGGGTGCAGAACCGTGGCGTGAGTTCGATTATCGCGCCGAATAAAGAAGATCATCTGGACTGCGAAGAGTGCGGGATGTGCATCGACATCTGCCCGGTGGGCGCGCTCACTTCCGGCGCGTATCGCTACAAGACACGGCCTTGGGAGATGAAGCATGTGGGCACGATCTGCACCCATTGCGGCGACGGCTGCAAGACCACGCTGGGCGTGCGCCGCGCCGAGACGGGCATGGAGATTGTCCGGGGCGACAACCGCGATAAGAGCGGAACGAATTGGGATTTTCTCTGCATCAAGGGGCGCTACGCGTTTGATTTTGTGAATCATGAAGATCGGCTGACGAAGCCGCTGATTCGGGTGAATGGCAAGCTCACTCCCGCGACGTGGGAAGAGGCGTTTGCTCTGATCGGAAAGAAGTTTGCGGGGGTTCGCGACCGCGACGGCGGGGCGGCGATTGGAGTGATTGGTTCGACTCGTACGACAAACGAAGAAGACTACCTGCTTTCCAAGTTTGCGCGTGTGGTGCTGAAGACGAACAATGTGGACCACCACCGCACTGCGGACTTCCCTGCCCTGGCGGGCGCGCTCCGCGGTAAAGCGAATGCGACAGCGAGCATGGCGGACGTCTACACGGCGCCAGCGATTCTGTTGATTGGCAATGACCCGACGGAGCGGCATCCGCTGCTGGCCTGGCAGATTCGTAACAACGTGCGGCTGCACCGGGCGCGGCTTCACGTGATTAATTCCGAGCCGATCAAGTTACGGCGCCAGGCGGCGAGCTTCACGCAGATCGCTGCACGCGCTGAAGGGCAAGTTGCGGCGTTTCTTGCCGGCAACGACGCGGCTGTGGATGCGCTGGCTGGTTCGTCCACAAGCAAGGAAGGTTGGATTGCGCTCCGCGACAAATTGCGCGCCGAGCAGAATCTGGTTATCGTTTTCGGTTCTGAAGTCTTGGGAGACGACCTTGCAAACGTCGTGAAGTTTGGGGAGGGAATCTCCGGAGCCAAGTTTATCTGCCTGGCGGACTACGCTAATTCCCGCGGAGCGGCCGACATGGGCTTGTATCCTGATTTGCTGCCGGGATACCACCCGACTGCGGGAGGCAGCGAGTTCCACAAAGAATGGGGAGACATCCCAACTGCAGGGCTCGATCTGCCTGGCATGGTCGAGGCCGGGAAATCGGGCGCGTTGAAAGCTCTCTACGTTGTCGGCTCGAATCCCGTAGGACGGTTGAAGATCGACCCATTCGCGTTCTCGAAGAGCTTCGTCGTGGTGCAAGACATGTTTCTGACCGAGACGGCGGTGATGGCCGACGTGGTGCTGCCGGCTGCCAACGCTTACGAGAAGTCTGGCACGTTCACCAACACTTGCGGCGACTTGCAGTTAGTTAAGAAGGCCGGCGAAGTCACGGGTACAAAGGACGATTTCGAGATGCTCGTGCGTATCGCGGACGCCATGGGATTCGACGTGCGCAAGCTCGTGCCCTTCGGTGGCGGAACTCATGCCGACATGGGACAATCCCGCGGAGCGCAATCGGGCGAGGCCGACCGTCATGCGGTATGGCTCGAGGCCCGCGGACTTGAGCCGAAAATGAGTCCGTTCGATCCCGCGGCGATTCTGGACGAAATTCAGCGGCTGGTTCCTGGCTATGACGTGTCGCGGATGAATCTACTGTCAGGCAACAGCCAGCATACGTCGCTCGCCAATGCTGGACCAGGGGCCGCGCACAGGCCGGAATCGATCGCTCCGGCGAACGACGGCCTTTTCAGCTCTGGAACCCTGGGACGCTATTCACGCGCATTAAAGTCGGTGATGGAAAATCACGAAGAGAAGTCCGCCGAAGTTGCGGCAGACTGATTCTCCCGTCGATGATCGCAGCATTTGGAGAGGAAGCAAAGGCCTTGTCAGTTGGCGTCTTCATACTCGTGTCGGTGATCAAGTCGCTGATCGTCCTGATCGTGCTGCTCACCGCGGTGGCTTACACCGTCTGGCTGGAACGCAAAGTGGTAGGCCACATGCAGAATCGGTGGGGACCTACGCGAGTGGGGCCGTTTGGCCTGCTGCAGCCTGCGGCCGACGGACTGAAGTTCCTGTTCAAAGAAGATCTCACGCCGCCGCACGTCTACAAGCCGCTGTTTCTGGCGGCACCGATGATGGCCCTGATCTTCGCTTTGACGTCGATTTCGGTGATCCCCTTCGGCAACTCGATCGCGCTTTTCGGCTACAGCATTCCGCTGCAAGTCACCGACGTACACATAGGCCTGCTACTGATTTTGGGCGTCACCTCACTCGGCGTATACGGTGTCGCGCTGGCAGGGTGGTCGTCGAACAACAAGTACTCGTTGCTGGGCGGACTGCGGGCCAGCGCGCAGATGGTTAGCTATGAAATTGCGCTTGGACTGTCGCTGGTCGGGGTGTTGATCCAGTCCGGCACCTTCAGCCTGCGCGATATCGTCGATGCGCAGGGCGGACATTTTTGGGGCTTCATTCCGCGGTGGAATATTTTCCACGGGCAGTTCATCGGCTTCTTTATTTATTTGATGGCCGCGTATGCCGAAACCAATCGCATTCCGTTTGACCTGCCTGAGGCCGAAACCGAACTGGTCGCGGGATATCACACGGAATACAGTTCCATGAAGTTTGCCATGTTCTTCATGGCGGAATACGCCAATATGATTACGGTGGCTTGCGTAGCCACGCTGTTGTTTTTCGGCGGGTGGCACGGGCCGCTGTTTGGGCCTCCGCTGTTGCAGGCGTTGCTGCCGGTGCTCTGGTTTGGCGCGAAGATTTTCTGTTTTCTTTTTCTGTATATCTGGGTGCGCGGAACATTGCCGCGCTTCCGCTACGACCAACTGATGTCCTTTGGCTGGAAGTTCTTGCTGCCGCTGGCGATTGCGAATCTGGTGGCGACGGCGATTGCTGTCGCCTGGTAGGGAAGGCAGTTGCGCTTGCCGGAAAAAGCGCACGGGCGCAGGCATCTGGAAGCTTCGTATTAGTGGCGACCAGGAACGGCAACTGACAACTGTTCTTATGAGTTTTCACCTCATTTTATTTCTGGCTTTCGGAGCGGTTTGCGTAGGTGGGGCGGTAAACCTGCTGGCGCAGCGGCATCCCATTAACAGCGCGCTGTCGCTGATCGCGGTGATGGCTGCGCTGGCAGGCGAATACCTGCTGCTTGGGGCGGAGTTCGTCGCTGCGGTACAAGTGATTGTCTATGCCGGAGCGATTATGGTGTTGTTCGTTCTTGTCATCATGCTGCTAAACGCCGGCGAAGAAGAAGAGACCAAGGGAAGCCGTATCGCGCTTCTGTTTGGAGTGCCGGGGATGCTGACCGGCAGCGTGCTCATGGCATGGGTGGTGGTGCGGCATTCCGCGACGGAAGCGGTTGCGATCGGCGCATTGCCGGGGCCTCCGAGAGACATCGCGCAACTTCTGTTTCATGATTTTCTGTTGCCGTTTGAAGTCACTTCCGTGTTGATCCTGATCGCCATCATGGGCGCCGTGGTTCTGGCCAGCAAACCGGAAGCGACGGACGGGAAGGTGAACTGATGGTGCCACTATCGTATTACCTGCTGCTCAGCGGATTTCTGTTTGCCTGTGGCGTCGTCGGATTTCTGATCAAGCGCAACATCATCACCATCTTCATGTCGATTGAGTTGATGTTGAACGGGGTGAATCTTTCGTTCGTGGCGTTTGCGGCACACTGGCACGCCCTGGCGGGACAGGTATTCGTTTTCTTTGTGATGGTGGTGGCGGCGGCGGAAGCGGCCGTCGGGCTGGCGATTATCATTGCCGTCTATCGAACGCGAGAGACGCTGAACGTGGATCAGCTGAACCTGCTCAAGCTATGAACCCGTCCCTCAATCTCTGGCTGATCCCGCTCTTGCCGCTGGCGGGGGCCGCGATTAACGGCTTCCTCGGCAAGAGGTCTTCGCGCCAGGCCGTGACCGCCATCGCGCTGTTTTTCAGCGGCGCCGCTTTGGCCATGGCTTTGTCGGTCGCGGTGCGTTTTTCGTCGTTGACACTTCCCTACCACGAGTTTCTCGCGCACTGGATCCGCATCGCCGCCTTCAGCGCGGATTTCGCTTTCTATCTCGACCAACTCTCGCTCGTGATGTTGCTCGTGGTCACCGGAGTCGGATTCCTGATTCACATTTACTCCGTGGGCTACATGTGGGACGACCCCGGCTATTACCGCTTCTTCAGTTATCTGAACCTGTTTATGTTCTTCATGCTGACGCTGGTACTGGCCAACAACTATCTGGTGATGTTTATTGGGTGGGAGGGCGTGGGACTGGCGTCGTATCTGCTGATCGGTTTCTGGTTTACGAAAGATTCCGCGGCGTCGGCGGGCAAGAAAGCGTTCATCGTCAACCGCATCGGCGATTTCGGGTTTCTGATCGCGCTGTTCCTGATCATCCAGCATTTCCATTCTCTGGATTTTACGCAGGTGTTTTACAAAGTTCATCCGCTCGCGCCGGCAACTGCCGGTGCAGGGTTTCTCACTGCCATCGGAATCCTTTTGATGGTGGGCGCTTGCGGCAAATCGGCGCAGATTCCCCTGTATATCTGGCTACCCGACGCGATGGAGGGTCCAACGCCGGTTTCCGCGTTGATCCACGCCGCTACGATGGTGACGGCCGGGGTCTACATGGTTTCGCGCTCGCATGTGATTTTCGAGCGCGCTCCCACCGCCTTGACGGTGGTCGCGATCATCGGCACACTGACCGCGTTCTTCGCCGCCACCATCGGCATCGCGCAGACGGATATCAAAAAAGTTCTCGCCTATTCGACTGTCTCGCAGCTTGGCTACATGTTCATGGCCTGCGGCGTGGGCGCTTTTTCGGCCGGCATTTTCCACCTGATGACGCACGCGTTCTTCAAGGGCCTGCTCTTCCTGGGTGCGGGGTCGGTGATTCACGCGGTCGCGGGCGAGCAGGACATGCGCAAGATGGGCGGCCTCAAGTCGTTTATCCCGTGGACGTTCCTTACGATGGGCATCGCGACGCTGGCAATCGCCGGAATCCCGCCGCTGGCCGGCTTTTGGAGCAAGGACGAAATTCTCTGGAAGGCTTACCAGGTCAGCAGGGTGTACTGGGGAATCGGCGTGATCACCGCGTTCATCACTTCGTTTTACATGTTTCGCTTGTTGTACATGACCTTCTTCGGTGACTACCGGGGAGGTCAAGTGGACGCGCACGGCTCCCACGACCACGACACCCATGGGCATGGTGAACCGCACGAGAGCCCGATGGTCATGCTGGTGCCGCTGATGATTCTGGCGCTGCTTTCGCTGGTCGGCGGTCTGGTGGGAATCGGAAACCGCTTTGAACATTTTCTGGCACCGGTTTTCGGCACGGGCGTGCCCATGGAAGCTGCGGGAGAGGCGGCCAGCGGCGTCGTGGAATATGTGCTCATGGCTGTTTCGGTGCTTGTAGCCGTTGCGGGTGCGCTACTCGCGTATTTGCTCTACTGCGCACGGCCGGAGCTCCCGCAGAAGATCGCCGATTCGCTCGGCGGGTTCTATCAGGCGGTCGTGCACAAATACTACGTGGATGAGCTTTACGCCGCCATCTTCGTCAAGCCGCTGGTCGACGGCTCGACGCGAATCCTTTGGCAGGGCGTCGACCGAAAGATTATCGATGCGGCGGTGAATGACGCTGGAGACGGCGCGCGCCGCGTTTCCGACGAGGTTCGCCACATGCAATCCGGCAACATTCGCTCGTACGCGGGCTGGATCGCGGCCGGCTCGGCGGTGGTGATTGCATTCATGATCTGGATGGGAGTGCGATGAGGACCGACGATCTCAGTTCCATCATTCTCACCCTGATCACACTTATGCCCCTGGCGGGTGGATTGCTTTTGATGCTGCTTCCCCGGCGCGACCGCGACATCCGAATTTTTGCGCTGGTCGTCTCGCTGCTCACATTTGTTCTATCTTTGCATCTGCCGGTTTATTTTCATCGCGCGCGGGCGGGATTCCAGTACCAGATCGACAAGCAGTGGGTTTCCACTCCGAATATCCACTATCACATGGGGGTTGATGGCATTTCGCTGTGGCTGGTGGTGCTCACCACGTTTCTCACGCCGCTGTGCGTGCTGATTTCCTGGAAGTCGATTCACGAACGGGTGAAGGAATTCTTCATCCTGTTATTGATTCTGGAGACGGCGTTGATCGGCGTGTTCACTTCCCTCGACTTGTTCCTCTTCTACTTCTTCTGGGAAGCCACGCTGATTCCGATGGCGTTGCTGATTGGTATTTTCGGGCACGAGCGCAAAGTTTATGCCGCCGTGAAGTTCTTCATGTACACGATGATCGGCTCGGTGTTCATGCTGGCGGCGATCCTGTGGCTGTACGCGCATACCGGCAGCTTCGACTTTGTGGTGATTCGCGATCAGATCGCGAGTGGCGCTGTGCCGAAGTTCCCGGCGGCGGCGCAATGGCTCTTCCTCGGCTTCTTCCTTGCGTTCGCCGTCAAGGTTCCGCTATTTCCTTTTCATACGTGGTTACCCGATGCTCACGTGGAGGCTCCCACGGCGGGGTCAGTGCTGCTAGCCGGGGTTTTGCTCAAAATGGGCACGTACGGCTTGCTGCGCTTCAATCTGGGTCTGTTCCCCGAGCAGTCACGCTACAACGCTCCCTGGGTGATGACGCTCGCCTTGATTGGAATCATCTACGGCGCGCTAGTGGCGATGGTGCAGCCGAACATGAAGAAGCTGATCGCGTATTCCTCGGTCAGCCACCTTGGATTCGTCGTGCTGGGGATCTTCAGCTTCACGCAAGCCGGACTAAACGGCGCGATGTTTGTCATGCTGGCTCATGGTATTTCGACCGGCGGGCTGTTCATGCTGGCTGGCATTCTTCACGAACGGCGCCACACCTATGAGATCAGCGAGTTTGGCGGACTGGCCTCGCCCATGCCGATGTATGCCGCATCGTATCTGGTGATCGTGCTGGCATCGGCGGGCCTGCCTCTGCTGAATGGGTTCATTGGTGAATTTCTGGTGTTGAGCGGCGCGTTCCAGGACAAAGCGGTTTACGGGATTCTCGGGGCGACCGGGATAATCTGGAGCGCAGTCTACCTCCTCTGGATGTATCAGCGTGTCTTCTACGGCAAGGTTACGCACCCGGTGAACAATTCTTTGAGCGATCTTTCGGGATTCGAGAAGATCGCCATCTGGCCGTGTGCGGCGGCGGCGCTGGTGATGGGTGTAGCTCCAATTCTGTGGCTGGGGGCGATTGATCCGGCGGTTCAGGCCGCGCTAACCCCCGTCATGCGGGTGGCAAGCGGGGTGGTGGGACAATGATTGCCCCCTTCATCCCGGCCTACTCGCAGGCGCTCCCGCAGTGTGCCGATTACGTTCGCATCCTGCCTGAGGTCGCTCTCTCGGTCTTCGGCATGATTGTGATGTTGCTCGAACCCCTACTCGACGAAGAGACAGGTCAGAAGGTTTTGGCGCTGATCGCGTTGCTGGGGACGCTGGCGGGACTTGGGGCAACCTGGTTCATGGCACAGTCTCCTGGGCTGGCTTTCTGGAACATGGTGCACGTAGACGGCTTCAGCGTCTTCTTCCATGTCCTGGTGATTGCGATTGTTGCCGTCGTCATCCTAACCTCTTACGGATATATGGCGGTACAGCGGATCCGGGCCGGGGAGTATTACGCTTTGATCCTCTTCGGCGCAGTCGGCATGGCGCTGATGTCGTCGGCGATCGAACTGGTTCTGATTTTCATCGCGCTTGAGATTTCCTCCATCTCTTCTTACGTGCTGGCGGGATTCCGACGGCACGAGGCTTCCAGTGCTGAATCCTCCCTGAAATACTTTCTGCTGGGTTCATTCGCCACGGCGTTTTTCTTGTACGGAGTGGCATTGATGTTTGGCGCCACAGGCTCGACTAATATCGACCAAATCGGCAGAACTTTGCAGGCCAGCGCTGTGCCACTGCTGGCCTACGTCGCCGTGGCATTCATGTTTGTGGGCCTGGGCTTCAAAGTCGCTGCCGCTCCGTTCCACGTCTGGACCCCGGACGTCTACGAGGGAGCGCCGGCGCCGGTTGTGGGTTTCATGTCGACCGCACCCAAGGCTGCGGCCTTTGCGGTTTTGTTGCGGGTCGTTTTCGTGACCAACGTGCATGCCATATTCTGGATCATTTGGGTTTCAGCTGCGCTCTCCATGACCTTGGGCAACGTGTGCGCGTTGGTTCAAAGTAATGTGAAGCGCCTCTTGGCTTATTCGTCGATTGCCCATGCCGGCTACTTGCTTGTGGCATTCGCGGCGGCGCCTCAGCTCGGCACTTCCGCGGCCATGTTCTATACCGCAGCCTACGCTGCCATGAACCTGGGTGCGTTCGCAGTGGTAAGCCATTTCGCGAATGCGGGCGAACGCTACGTGACGCTCGAGGACTACGAGGGCCTGGGCCGCAGTTCCCCTTTGCTGGCCGCGACGTTCACCATCTTCCTGCTATCGCTGATCGGTATTCCGATGACGGGTGGTTTTCTTGCCAAGTTCTATGTGTTCAGCGCCGCCGTGAAAGCCAATTTGATCTGGCTCACAGTCATCGGCGTCCTCAACAGCGGAGTAGGCGCGTACTACTACTTGCGCATCATCGTGATGATGTACATGCGCGAATCGCGGAAGGAAGTTCCGGTGACTCCAGTTCCACTGGCGCTTGGTCTGGCGCTGGCATCCTGCCTGGCCGCGACCCTCTATCTTGGAATGTTTCCCAGCCGCGTTTTGCAATATGCGCAAGACTCCGCCCAGCAACTTGTCCAGCCGGCTCTGAGCGAAGATCCTCCGTCCGCAGCCGCCACAAAGGCCCCTGACACCCTCTGACGAAACTGGAATGGCTGTGGAAATCCCGTGTTTGACGTTTGACAAGCGCAGCTTGCTGCGGCATGATGTCTGCACCAAAAACAGTTTCCATCATTAGGAAACGCAGACGTCGGACTTGGAGGAGCGCATGTTGGAAGTCATCCGCGGAATATGGTCGGAAGATGCGGGGCAAGACATTGCGGAATACGCGGTAATGCTGGCGGTGATACTGGTTCTGGTTGTGGGCACGATACGCCTGATCGGATCCAACGCAAATAATGTCTTCTCCAATACAGCCAGTTCGATACAATAGCAGCATCGGCTGGGACAGCAAGCTCAGAATCGCGAGCTGAGAGCGTGTTTATGACGCGATTTACCTCGTTTACCGGGCAGTTTCGCTACTACTGGTTTACCGGAGTAGCGGCTGCGGCGGCACTTGCGGGGCGATCGAGTCAGCCATGATCGACTAGATTCAGCAAGTTCAGCCAAGAGCCGCGACCCCGGATCGCGGCTTTTTTTTTTTTGAATAAGACATCGAGGAGAACGCCAATGATCGTCAACATGTCTGAGAAAGCGACCGAACAGCAAATTGCTCATATAATCGAGCGCATTCGCGAAGCGGGCTACCAGCCCCACCCCACGCGTGGAGTCGAGCGCACCATCGTGGCGGCGGTAGGAAATGGACGCCGCCACGAAATCGAGGCGCTGCAGGTGGCGCCGGGCGTGGAAAATGTGGTCGCCATCGCGCAGCCTTTCAAACTGGTCAGCCGGCAGGTCAAGCCAGAGCGATCTTTGGTGAATGTGGGTGGCGTCTGCATCGGCGGCCCGGAGATCGTCGTCATTGCCGGACCTTGCTCGGTGGAGTCTCGGGAGCAATTGCTCAGCACGGCGCACGCCGTGAAGCGCGCCGGAGCAACCATGCTTCGCGGCGGAGCTTACAAGCCGCGAACTTCTCCCTATGACTTTCAGGGTCTCGGTCTGGAAGCGCTAAAGATCCTCGGCGAGGCCCGCCAGCAGACCGGTCTCCCAGTAGTCACCGAAGTCATGAGCACCGAGGACGTGGAGATCATCTGCGAATACGCGGACATGTTGCAGGTCGGCGCCCGTAACATGCAAAACTTCGCGCTCTTGCGGCGACTGGCAACGGTCAGCAAGCCGGTGCTGTTAAAACGCGGCCCCTCGGCGACCGTGAAAGAATGGCTGCTCGCCGCGGAATACTTGCTCTCAGGAGGAAACAGTCAGGTTGTGCTCTGTGAACGTGGCATCAAAACCTTTGAGACAGAGATGCGCAACACTTTCGATCTTGCGGCTGTGGCTCTAGCCCGCGATCTTTCTCATCTTCCTGTGATCGCCGATCCTTCGCACGGAACCGGCAAGCAAAGCCTGATTGCCGCCGTCTCCCGCGCGGCCGTCGCGGTGGGAGCCGATGGGTTGATCGTCGAGGTGCATCCCTGTCCGGAACGGGCGCTTTCTGACGGTGCGCAATCCCTCGATTTTTCGGGATTTGAGAACGTAATGAAGGCCATCGCCGAACCACTGCGACGAGCTGCGGTTCCGGCGGATCTGGCCCAAACATGAGGGATAGCGAATCAGTGCATGGGATGATACCAGCACTTGATTGATCGGCACTGCATCGGTGCACTCGAGTCGGCCATCAATTCGAGCGTCACAACTGCGTTTCCGCCCGCGCCGTTGACTCTATCGCGGCAAGAGCAACTCCCGAGCAGAACTCAACCAGCCCAACGGAGAGCCTGCGGAGAAAGGCAAACTTCATCTCACCGCCGGCTTGAAGAAACTGTTCGTACAGTCCTCAACCTAATCCTCGACACTGCCCCGGCGTCAGCATCGGTTTTCTCCGCGTGCGGCCGCAACCATTGGGTTGGTCCGGCCTTCTCGATTTGAGATGAATTCGGACGTCTTGCGCCATCCTCATCGCCCCGCCACCAATCATATTTGTTATTTACACCTAGCAATTTTTGTGGTAGGTTTCCAGCCCTTGGGTTTACCTGCCTATTTTCGGAAGGTTGAGCTCCGATGTCTGGACCCAAATCGCGGTCACAGGTCGAAACAAGATGCAGTCCAGGCTCCAACGCCAAGAAGTCGCGTGCTTGCTTATTTCAACGAAAGGCTCCCGGTTAAAGGAGAACGACAAAGTTTATGAACCTGAAGAAATGGCTTTGCAGTTCACTCATAGCCGCTGTATCGGTGGCGCCCGTCTTTGCCCGGACGAATGACGCCGCGGAAGCGAAAAACAACTCCTCTGCCAGTACCGCAAACGCCGCCGATCCGCCTGCCGCGGCTGCAAATCCAAACCCGTCTCCAACTCCTGCTCTTGGAAACGCAAATGTTACCGCTTTGCTGGGCGTGCTGGTGATGAAAGGCGTGCTCGCTCCGACGGAGGCCAACGCCATTCGAAACGCAGCTCCCGACGCCGAATTCCAGCTCCTGGTGGAAGCGCTTAGCCGCAAGGGTTTGTTGAGCGCAGCGGATCTGTCCGCAGCCGCCAGCCCCTCGGCACAACCCTCCGACCCCGCTCCCGCAGCGTTGCCCGAAACGGTTGCCATATCAGCCGCAAATCCCGAAGCTGCGTCCCCGCAGGAAAAGCCAACGACGGCAAGAATAACTGGTGCGCCCCCGCTTACCCCACCGGCGGTGGTACCGGCGGTCAATCCCGTTCGGGTGTTTCCGGTCGACCCGCCCAAGACCGGCGGTCTCGCTGGGATTAAGGTTGGACCGCTCACGCTTGCGCCTTACGGCTTCATTAAGGCAACGGTCGTCCATGACAGCAGCGACCCCAATGGCGATGACTTCCCGTTTCCCGGCATATGGTTGAGCGCCGGACCTAACTCGACCTTCAACACCGGCCCCACGGCGGATCCCGAGGTCCACGTCAAGGCGCGGTCCACGCGCTTTGGGCTCAACCTGGAATGGCCGGATATTTCGAAGAACCTGACGGTCACCGGCAAGATCGAAGGGGACTTCGAAGGCAACTTCAGCGAAGTCGACAACCGCGATGTTTCGTCGATCCGCAGCAATGAACCGCAACTGCGTCTGGCCTTCGTCCGCGTGGATTACCACGCCAGCGAGTCCACCGACATTTTCTTCCTCGGCGGACAGGACTGGACGCTTTTCGGATCCGGCGCTTTGATGAATATCCTGGAAACCACCTTCAATGGCGCATTTTGGGGCAACACCTACGAGCGTTCGCCACAACTGCGCGGCGGCTTCATCCAGACGCTGAGCAAGGCGAACAACGTCAAGCTCGAGGGACAATTTGGGATCATGATGCCGAGCACGGGTGAAATCCTGAAGCTCGGGAATGCGGCCGGCAACGGGCTCGGCGCCCAGCTCGGGGAAGGCGAGCGCGAGGGCGCAGACTCCGACCGTCCCGAGTGGGAAGCCAGAGCGGCTTTGAGCTTCCAACTCGACAAGGCGAAGGGTGTGGCCCCGGCACAAATCGCTTTTGCCGGATTTCATTCCCGGCGCACGTCGATTGTTCCCAACTCAGATTACTGCCCCTTGACCGGTTGCCCCGCTTCCAACCCGGACGGCACTCCCACTCCTGCAAACTACCAGGCCGCCTTCCCGAACGGCTTCCAAGCTTCCAGCACGCAGTGGGGTGGCCAAATCGTGGCGCAATTGCCCACGCGGTGGGCTACGTTGGTGGCGACAGCCTACAAGGGCGGCGACTTGCGCTTCTACTTCGGCGGCCAAATCAACGGTTTCTTCACCGACGTAAGTGGGCTAACCAACGTCGTATCGGGCTTTTCAACTGCCGATGGCGGTCCGCTGGCGGCTCAGGGTGGCACCGTCCTCGGGACCAACGGGGCGGGACAGGTCGTGGTTGCTCCCCAGAAGCCCGTCCAGGCCTTTGGCGGATTCATCCAGCTCGGCTTGCCGCTTTCCCGGTGGTTCAATGCCAATCCGCAAGGCCACAACGCGGGCTGGCAGCTTTCGTTCACCATCGGCAAAGACCAGGTGGTGCATAACGACCAGGAACGCGCCAATGGCATCGGCTGCGCCGCCTCGGACGGGAGCGCCACGTGCGGTGGCGGACTTCCGATGTCGATGGGCAAGAGTGCCATTGGAACCCTGTACTACAAATTCAACAACTGGTGCTCGTTCGGCTTCGAACAGTCGGTCTACGCCACCCGTATACGCGACAACGTCCCGCTTTACACAATTGCTGGGCAGCCGTCCAACGAATGGCAGGATCACCGCACCGAATTCGGGCCGATCTTTACGTTCTAGACCGACCCTCGATCCCCAGCGGGCCAAAACTGGCCTGCCGGGGGATCACGGCCAGATTAAATGGCCAGCGCGCAGATTGAGGCCACTGGCTACCAAAGAACGGGGGCGGGCTGCATTCGGGCGATGAACCGCGAGTGAGTCCGTCCTCAAAGATCCCTCCAGCGGGGAAACCCTTTGTGGCCGCACCAGGGGGGAGCAATTGTACCGAAATCGTGGGACCGGATTGGGAATCTGTCGGGAAGGTATGCGACGGATGCATCCGCAGTGCTTTGAGGAGCTGGTTTGATGACTATGCGTAGAATCGCAGCTTTGCAGGCGGGTCTCTTGTTGGCGGTCATGGTAGCGAATGCTGCCTCGTCGAAAGATACGGTTCGGATTACGGTCCTGGATTCTGTAACTCGATCGTCGGCCCCTGACAACAACGGCGTCCCCCAGAATTGCGAACAACTTACCTTCGACGCATATTGCCGTTCGACTACTAACGTGCCACTGGTGAGTACTTTGCTCGTGCAGGAAGACAACGAGCCGCCGTTCCGTATCAGTTGCATGATCGAATCGAAATACTCCAGATGCATTCCGCTACCCAAGGGCGAAAGTTTCGACGCCAAAAAAGAGAAACACGGCCTTGCGGTTTACTACGTGGATGACAAGGGCAAGGAGCGAAAGCAGTTGTACACGCTGGTAGCCACAGACGGAAACGCCAGTCTGCCGACGACTGCGACTGCAGCCACAGCTCAGCCGGTCCCGGCTGCCGTTGCACCCCGGCAGAGTTCTCCGGTGCCCGCGCCAGCACCGCCCGCTAGCTCCGTGCAGGAGGTACCTCGGGAGAAGGCGGAGAAGATAAAGTGTAATTTCACCTCGACTCCCGCCGGTGCGGAAATTACGCTGGACGGCAACTATGTGGGCAGCACACCATCCGAGATCGGCCTTAGCACTGGGACGCATGTCGTCGTGTTGTCTATGCCGGGCTTTGCCCAGTGGAAGCGGGAACTCACGGTGGTACCCGGATCGGAATTGACGGTAGGCGCAATTTTACAGAAGCAACGGCAGTGACCCATCGTGGGGTGGCCACGCGATAGAGACTGTCACGGGTTTTTTCGTTGCTGTCCAAGTGGTCGAGACGAATTTCAGCAAATCAACGGAGAATACTATGGCGAATGCTGCAGTGGCAGGAACTGGTAACGCAGAGTACAGCATCTGGCGCGTGATTATGGCGTCGTCTGTCGGCACCATGATCGAGTGGTACGACTTCTACATTTTCGGCAGTCTCACGGCCATCCTGGCGCTGAAGTTTTATCCTACCGGCAACGACACGTTCGCCTACCTCGCTTATCTTGCGACCTTCGCGGTTGGCTTCCTGGTGCGGCCTTTTGGCGCGCTGTTCTTCGGCCGTATCGGCGACCTCGTCGGACGCAAGTATGCCTTTATCGTGACGCTCTCCATCATGGGCTTTTCGACGTTTGCGATCGGCCTGCTGCCGTCCTTCGCGACGGCAGGCTGGTTCGCACCGGTCGTGCTGCTTTTGATCCGCGTTTTACAGGGATTGGCGCTGGGTGGAGAATATGGCGGCGCTGCGGTTTACGTGGGGGAGCACGTCCCCGACAACAAGCGCGGCTTCTACACCAGCTTTATCCAGATCACGGCCACGCTGGGTCTTTTCGTGTCGCTCATCGTGATTCTGGTCACGCAGAACTCAATGTCGAAAGAAGACTTCGCGGCTTACGGCTGGCGCATTCCCTTCCTCGTCTCGATCATCCTGGTGCTGATCTCGCTCTACATTCGCCTGAAGATGAAGGAGTCGCCCATCTTCGCCCAGCTCAAGAGCGCGGGCATGACCTCCACTCAACCGCTGAGGGATGCCTTCACCAAATGGCCGAATCTGAAGAACGTCCTGATTTCGCTTTTCGGAGCAACGGCTGGCCAGGGCGTGGTCTGGTACACGGGGCAGTTTTACGCTCTGTTCTATATGCAGACGGTCCTGAAAGTGAATGTCAAAACCGCCAACATCGTGGTGGCAATCGCCCTGCTCTGCGGGATGCCGTTCTTCACCGTGGTGGGCGCGCTTTCCGACCGCGTTGGCCGGAAGAAGCTCATGATGGCGGGCTGCCTGCTGGGCGTTCTTACTTACATCCCGATCTACAAGGCCATGGAACACGCTGCCGGGAACAATGTGGTTACGGTGAAATCGGCCAAAAATAAAGTAACGGGCGCGATCGGACTCACGGCCATGACCACAGACGCAAGTGGAGCGTTGGTGCCAGCCAAGGAAGCCCCGAATCCGAATCGCACCATGTTGGTGTTGCTGGTGTTCGTGCAGGTTCTCTTCGTATGCCTAGTTTACGGCCCTATCGCCGCTTACCTGATTGAGGCTTTTCCGGCAAAGATTCGCTACACGTCGCTTTCCCTTCCGTATCACATAGGGAACGGCGTGTTCGGCGGGTTGCTGCCATTGATCGGCCTCTGGTCGGTGGCGGCAACGGGCAATATCTATGCCGGCCTTTATTACCCGATGATTGTGGCCGGCATGACGTTTATTGTGGGAAGTCTGCTTCTACGTGAGACGCGCGGTGTGCGCATTTGGGACGAAACCGGAGGGCGCGCCTCGGCCGCAGACTAACAGCGTGCAGGCCCACTCCTGCACTGCGGCACACGCTGGATGCAGCTCGAATAACTTTGCAAGATAATTGGCTTAGGCGGCGGAGCTAGCGGCGCCGCCCCTGCCAGCAGGCTTCAGCGGCGGCGGCCGGCTAGAACGGCGCCGCCGCTATCATTTGTCGTCTAGAATCGTACGTTGACCGCTATAAGCCGTAGCGCAAATTCTAAGTTAGAGAGTGTGAGGGACATGGCTGACATTCGCGAGAAAAACAAGCCAGCAGTCGAGACCAGTGAGGCGCAGATCGCGGTGCACTGGCGCGAGGAAGAATATTTTTATCCTTCTCCGAAATTCATCGGCCAGGCGAACCTGTCCGACCCGGCAGTCACTGAGCGCTTCAGCGAGAAGAATTTCCCGGAATGTTTCCGGGAATATGCCGACATGCTGAGTTGGGATCAGTACTGGCACACCACCCTCGACACCAATAACCCGCCGTTTTGGAAATGGTTTGTCGGCGGAAAGCTCAACGCCTCTTACAACTGTGTCGACCGTCACCTCGAAAAGTACAAGAATAAAGCTGCATTGATCTTCGTGCCCGAGCCCGAGCAGGAGCCCGTTGTAGCCGTCACGTACCAGGAATTGTATGTCCGAGTAAACGAATTGGCGGCCCTGCTTCGCGACTTTGCGGGCCTGAAGACCGGAGATCGCGTCACCATCCACATGCCGATGATCCCCGAGCTGCCCATCACCATGCTGGCCTGCGCCCGGCTGGGAATCGTGCACTCCGTTGTGTTCGGTGGGTTCAGCGGAGAAGCCTGCGGCCGCCGCATCGCCGACTCCGGCAGCCGGATCTTAATCACTGCGGACAGTTACTACCGCAACGGCAAAATGATCGACCATAAGGCCGGCGCGGAGATTGCGCTCGACGTGGCGCAACAGGAAGGACAATCCGTCGACAAGGTCCTGGTTTGGAAGCGCCATCGCAGGCAGTATGGTTCTGCCGCTCCCATGGTCCCCGGCCGCGACTACTTTCTCGATGAAGAGCTTCTGAAGTTCTCCGGACAATTGGTCAAGCCGGTTTCCATGGACGCGGAGGCTCCTCTGTTTCTCATGTACACCAGCGGAAGCACCGGAAAGCCCAAAGGCTGCCAGCACCGCACCGGCGGCTACCTCGCCTACGTAACCGGCACGTCCAAATATATCCAGGATATTCATCCCGAAGATGTTTATTGGTGCATGGCCGACATCGGCTGGATCACGGGCCACTCCTATATTGTTTACGGTCCTCTGTCCCTGGCCGCCACCAGCGTTCTCTATGAAGGCGTGCCGACCTTCCCCGACGCGGGAAGAGTTTGGCGAATCGCCGAGCGCCTCAACGTCAACATTTTTCACACTTCACCCACAGCCATTCGTATGTTGCGCAAGTCGGGTCCCGATGAACCCAAAAAATACAACTATCACTTCAAGCACATGACCACCGTGGGAGAACCCATCGAGCCCGAAGTTTGGCGCTGGTATCACGATACCGTTGGCAAGGGCGAGGCCGTGATCGTGGACACATGGTGGCAAACCGAAAATGGAGGATTCCTCTGTACTACGAAGCCCGCGCTCGATCCCATGAAACCAGGAAGCGCAGGCCCGGGTGCACCCGGAATTTATCCCACTATCTTTGATGAGAACAACACAGAAGTCACCGCCGGATCGGGAAAGGCGGGCAACATCTGCATACGCAATCCCTGGCCCGGCATCATGCAAACCATCTGGGGCGATCGCGACCGCTTCGTCGATCAGTACTACCGAAAATACTGCAAGGACCACAAAAGCAAAGACTGGCGCGACTGGCCGTATTTTGCCGCCGATGGCGCGGTGCTCGCTGCGGACGGCTATTTTCGCATCCTCGGACGAGTCGACGATGTTATCAATGTCGCCGGGCATCGCATCGGCACCAAGGAAATCGAATCGGCTTGCCTGACTCTGCCCGAGATTGCGGAAGCCGCAGTAGTGCCCGTCGTCGATGAGATTAAAGGCCGCGTGCCAGAAGTCTATGTGTCGCTGGCACCGGGGATCAAACCTAGCCCCGAAATAGCCGAGAGAGTGACGAAGACAATTGAAACCATCATCGGCAAGATCGCTCGGCCGAAGAGAGTTCACATTGTTCCGGATATGCCAAAGACGCGCTCGGGCAAGCTCATGCGCCGAGTTTTGGCCGCCATCTCCAACAACCTAAGCACCGGCGATATCACAACATTGGCGAATCCCGATATCGTTGAGAGCGTCCGTGAAATGGTTCAAGGAAAAGGAGCTGTTGCCGTGAAAGATGGTCCGGATGATGTGAAGCAGTTTGGGGGCGTCGATTGAACCATGCTGCGCAAAAGCAACCGCTCATCGAGACCACCACACCGTAACTTGCTTAACTGAACTGATTGAAGCGAACGAGGTTCCCGCTGGAGGCCATCAGTCTCGCTTTCCGATTCCCTCAAGCCGCTTCGGAATCGTGAAGGCTGCAATTTTCGGCCAAATCTATTAAGATGCTAGTGCCGCTGCACTTCGGGGTCGCCATGGGGAATTCCGCTTCATCCAGAAAATTGGCAAACCGCTACGAGGTCAGGCAACTCCTCGGCCAGGGCGGCATAGGCCTAGTCTACCGGGCCTATGACACCATAGTACGCCGTGAAGTAGCGGTCAAGACGATCCTCGACATTCCCGACCCGGCATCGCTTCAGTTGTTCTACAAGGAGTGCGACGTGCTCGCCTCCATGAGCCATCCCAACATCGTCGAGATTTTCGACATTGGAGAATTTGAGGAGGAAGGCAGGAAGAAACCTTATTTGGTGATGCCTTTGCTGCCCGGCACCACGCTGGAGTATTTCATCCGTAAGGCCAGCCATCGTCTCACGGTTGAGCGCACGATCGACATTATTTCCCAGACCTGCCGCGGTCTGCAGGCCGCCCACGAACGCGGATTGGTCCACCGCGACTTAAAGCCGAGCAACATCTTCGTAATGGAAGACGACTCGGTGAAAATTGTTGACATTGGCGTGGCCCGCGTGGCGGACGCCCTTGCCGCGCGCGCGCAAAAAGGCACGTTGCTCTACATGTCTCCCGAGCAGATTGAATTAAAGCCGCTGTCGCCGGTTTCCGATATTTTTTCCCTCAGCGTCGTCTGCTATGAAGCCATGACCGGCCGGAACCCGTTTCAGCGCGCCCGAACCGATGAAGTAGTCGACGCAATTCTCCGTCAGATCCCACCCCTGGCGGCAGATTTGAATTCCACAGTGAGCGAGCCCGTCAGCCGCGTGCTGCACAAAGCGATGGCGAAGCAACCCTGGAACCGTTTCGCGAGTGCCCGCGATTTCGGCGACACGCTCAACAAGGCGCTGCGCAACGAGCCCATCGAGTTTTTCGATGCTGAGCGCGCTCGTCAACGGTTGCAGCGGACCACCAAAGCGTTGGCAGATGGCGATTTCCAATTTGCCGGAGAAATCCTGGACGAGCTTGAGGCCGAGGGCAACCTGGACACTTCCGTTGGATCTCTTCGCCAGCAGCTCGACAGCGCCGTTCGGCGAAAGATGCTGCCTCAGCTGCTCGACGCTGCCCGCGCCCGATTTGAGGCAGAAGAAGACTCGCTTGCTCTCCAGAAGTTGCAGGAAGCTCTCCAAATCGAACCCGACAATGCCACGGCGCTAACCCTGAAGGGCCGGATCGAAAACCGACGCAGCGAACGCCAGATCGACGATTGGTATCGCCTCGCCCGGCAGCGCATCGACAATCACGCCTACGGGCACGCCCGCGAGGCTTCGCGGAATGTTCTCCAGCTCCGGCCCCAAGAGCCTCGCGCACTGCAGTTGCTGGCCGAGGTCGACCGCCGGGAACTGGAATACACGAACCTCCGTCAGGAAAAGGAGCAAATCCATCGCGCCGCCTTGGATGCATGGCTTAAGGGCGACGTAAGCAATGCGCTTTCGAAGCTGGGTGTTGTGCTTGATCTCGACCGCCGCGCCCCGGATTCCATTGATCGCGAAAGCGGTACCGCTTACCAAAGCTTCTACGATGAGGTGCGCTCCGAGCACGACGCCATGAACACGGCGCAGGCCGAGGCGCGGAGAAACCTCACCGAACACAACTTCCGCAAAGCCATGGATGCATGTCAGGCATACCTCATCAAATACCCGAACAACGCGATCTTCCAGGCCCTCAAGTACGACATCGAAGAGCAGCAACGCCAGGGACTCTCGGCTTTTATCGCCACCGTCGATCGCCAGGTTGAAGCTGAACCAGACCCCGATAAGCGTGTGAATATTCTTCGCGAAGCTCTCGACCTGATCGAAGAGCAGTACAGCCTTGGTTAGTCGCGACTCCACCGATGGGTTAAACCTGGCCGGATTGCTCCGTTTCGTGAACGAGACTCCGGCGGGAGCCGGACTCGATCCGCGTTTTTCTGGCGATCCTGCCGTCGTAGATCTGGAAGAGAAAATCGTACAAGACCAGTTCATGGGCACGCTGGGATGAGCGCATCAGCCTGTTGACGTGCATATGCGAGAAGCTCGCGGCCAGATCGACAATATCTGTTTCCAATTTGTTCTCCGCGGCCAGTGCCCGCAGCTTGCGAAGCGCTTCGCTCACTCTGACTGATCGGCGCGCCAGGGCTTGTTTTGCGAACAGCCAAACCTCACTACTCTCCGGCGCGTCGTCGAAGAGCGACTCCAATTTCTGCCGTTCTGCTCGAAACTTGTCACTCAGTTGTTTTTTTCCCAAAGAGTCTATTTTGAACTCTCGCTGAAATGTATCCCGCCAGCGTTCGACAGCCGACCGCTTGGCTTGGTCGTCAAAGTCACAATCAGTAAGTAGTTGGTCAATGGTCATCAGGCCGATTCGCCAACGGATATCCAAACCCTCGTCCCCGGCGAGTTCTCCAAGCATATTCAACACCGCTTCGCTGTCTGCAAAGAAGATGTCTTCGGCGGCAAGCAACCCTTCCAGACCGCCGTATCGCTCAATCTCGCGCTCATACGTATCGAAGGCAATCTTCCAGAGTTTGCCAGACGCTAGCAGTGGATTAAGCGTTTCGCAAACTTGCGGCAAGAGTTCCTGGCTGATCCGGGCGGAAGCGCCGTGGAATCTGATCCTCAAATGATCGTGAGGATCGGCGTAGCGGATGAAGAACCAGCGGTCGATCGATCCGGATGCGATTGCGGTTCGAACCAAAGCAGGAAGAGAAGTGGTCAGGATTTCATCCAGAATTGTTACCCCGCCATACAGCTTGACGTAAAGCCATTCGCTGCCGGGCGGAAGAACTCTGGTTTCGCGACGTACCCCTGCGCGAGCTATGGCAGTCGTCCGTTTCCTTACCGTTGCTGCAGTCGCGTCATCGGAGGCCTGCCTTAACACCTTCCGGACAAATGGGACGTGCAGCTCATGATAGAAGTGGCCTTCGGGACCAGACACGCACATCTGATCGGGTGCCGGGTACAACTCGGTTACAGTGGCTTGCGTACCTCGCTTCAGCACGTGGACAAAGGCATCTACACTCAGCGCGTTCTCCAAATCCACCGGCAGAGAATTATCGCCCTCCTGAAGCACAACCCACCGCGGCAAGTTTCGCCGCCGCCGCAAGTCTTGTACAGCCCGGAAGCGCAAGCTTCCTTCGCCTTTGCCTATAGCTTCGACTTCCTTCTCAGAGAATTTCCATCGCGCCGGAGACAGAACCAACCGTCCCGCCCGAACCCGGGGCAGGAAGTCCAAGGCCTCAAGCGTCCCCCAGGAAAAACCGGGCACCGAAGATCCATGCTGATGTTGCATGAAACATAAAAACCTATAAATAGAGGACAGCTGCGGATTCATGAATCCGTGCGCGTTCGTTACTCGCGGAATCACTCGCCGCTCCAACCGTCGGGAGTACAAGACGATATTGTCTCCTTCGACCCCGACGAGCAAATCGTTCACCGGCAGCTGTCGATCCGGTTTAGCCCCCGACCGCCCCAGGTAAGGAATCTCGTAATCGCGCAGTACTGGGCGGCACAGTACATTCCCAATCCTACCTTCCGGGAGATAAACCACCTCGGCATAGACCGCTTCCGGATCACGGGCTTCTTCCTGGTGGATGTGGTTCCGAACACCAAGTTCGATCTCAGGATCCTCGTGACAAAAACGCCCCAACATCCTCGCGCCGCTGGGGCCGACGCCACCATGAAGATAGAATTGAAAGTCTCCCGCTTGCAGTGCGGCGCTTGAGGCCGCCACCAGAGTACCCATCACACAAAACGAATCCGCTAGTCTCTGAGTGGACGTTTCGTCCTGACGCAAAGTGGATACATCCAATTCCAACTCATCTTTGCCCGTCTGCGCACATGCGAACACCTGCCGCAGCAGCATGGCATGCGACTCAAGCTGCTTGCCCCGCCATTGGGTCTCGCCAACAGCTCGATTCAGCACCAATCCCTTCAGCAGCGGCGAGGGATCGGCTCTGCCTGCAGCGCTTCCAAAGCCGACCCCAGCTTCGTCATCCAGCGCCTCGATCAATGGGACCAACGCTTGTTCATAGCGGGCAAAGAAAGCGTCACGGAACGATTTCAGTTCCTCCGGCTCGGCTGTCTGCCCCAGACGACACAAGAGGTCCACTCCCGTCATGAGCTCAGCAATTACCGCCTTGCCGATCACGGCTTCATCAACCGGCTTGATCATATCGACCTGATACAGCTTTGCCAGGTCGACCTTTGCGGGAAGTTTCTCGATCTCTGCAGTAATCGCTTGATAGTCGGCAGGCACGCACCTAAGACCCGTTTGCTCCACCGACTTAATTTGTTCCCGAATTCCGCGCAAGGCGCTTGCAGTCGCGGCGCCCGAAGAAAGAGACTCCAACTGCTGGATAACATCATCAAGCGGCGGGGTTCCCGTCAAGAGAGGAGAAAGGTTTGATATCAGAAGCTCGTTTTCGCGAATTAGGCCCAGCACATACTCCTTCGCCTCCTCCTCTGATGGATTGGCTTCGCCTGGCGCCCCCAGCACCGCAGCTACCAACTCGTGAACCGTGGCTCCAGCTTGGGCGCACTCCAGCACCGCTTCCAGATAAGAATCGTTCTCGATTTTCACCAAGTGATGGGAACGGCGAGTCCCCGCCAGGCGGGACTCGGTATAGTGCCAGGCATCCGCGATTCTGTGCAGACTCGAATTCGGCCAGTACCGCAGTTCCATCTCCAGCGCGGGATCACGTTGCAGCGCTGCGGTCAGCGCAAATAGATAGTCAAAGTCCAGCCGGCAACAGAGGCGATATAGTGTCTGCGGTTTCAGTATCAGCACAGTAGCGCTCTGCTCGTCCACTCGGCCGATGGAACAACCTGAAAATAGCCCGAATGGCGTGGACCGGGCCGCCATTCTTGCAAAGTACCGGACCAATGCCCGCTCCGCTTGCAGACCTTTCTTGCTGTCAGGGTCACGTCTCCAGTGCTCGATGCCGGCCTGTAACGAAGGCGACGCAACGTAGAGCGCATGAAGTATCTCCGCACGATCGATGACCTTTTGCAACCGGCTGCGCAGAATCTGCACATCCTCAGTCCACGCTTTGTCGACTTGCGTGGGATCGGGCCCTGATTCGAACACTTGGCTCGCCGTGAGCCCATCGCTCCACGCGGTCAGCTCCTCGATTGGCAACAAGGGAGTTCGAAGAGCAAAGAAGTGTGAGTGGGACAGTTCCAGCAGGTTCTTACTTGGCTGCTCCTTAGTCATTATGGTCTGAGATATTATCACTCACTGCGGAACTTGGTCACACCGCAGGGCTGGCACATCGCGCGCAACTGATGTGCCTTTGGGAGGAGACACTCTGCTAGCTCGGCGTCCGCCTCGTCGTGATTTGCCTTGACTCCTCGTCTATCCCACGAGTAAGATCGCCGCGTATTTCGGCGCGCATCCGCGAGAAGCTGGCGTAAGCCGGCGCGATCCATTTGGTGGTGGCGAGTAAGAACCCTCATATGTCGGACCCTGCGCCTTGTGGTCTACAGAACGAAAGGAGGCTAAAGTGAAAAAGACTAAGAAGCTGGAAATCAAGAAGGTGACTCTGCGAAACCTGGATGAACCTACGTTGGATGCGGTGGCCGGCGGCATCACCGGCATCACTTGTTTTAACTCCGTCTGTGTTGGCACCTGCTTTAGGACCTGCAACACCTGCGGCGATCAGAATTCCTGTCTGGCGGTGTGTATCTAGTGGTGTATTGAATATTGGATCCCGCCATGGGCCAAGAGGGGCCCTCACTGATGTACTGGGGGTGTCTAAATTCCGTTGATCTGCTTCTTGCCCGCAGATCAAGATGCGTCTTGCACTTGGCCTCTACGTCCACAAGTCTTAAAGGAGGTTAAATTGAAAAAGACTAAGAAACTCGAAATCAAGAAAGTGACTCTGCGAAACTTGGATGAGCCCACCATGGATGCGATGGCGGGCGGCATCACCGGCACTTGTCTGCTCACAATATGTATCGTCAACACCTGCCCTACCGTCCCAAAAACTTGCATTAAAGAGGTCTGCGCCTGATGTAGAGGTCCGACCGTTTTGCGTTCTGCAACAAGGGGAACTTTACCGACTTGGCGGTCAAGTTCCTTTTTTTTCGTTCCCTAAGCGCGTAAGGCCTTGCCTAATCCCAAGCTTTTTTCATGTATTTCGTGCTAACCTCCTTGAATTGAAGGCAACGTCCGGAGCCTGAATGGCCGGACCGGCGGATTGCCCAATCATTCATCGCATTCCACGTATGCATTTCAAGGAGAGGCATGAATCCGTCCGGGAGAATTGCTTGGCACCCCCTCAACTCACGATTCTCACAATCGGCCTGGCTCGTCCCTTAGATGATGCTTTGCTTCAGGCCTTCCGCGTCGTCGAAGCAGCGGGCGCCGAAGACGCTTTGCGGCACCTCAAACAAGAAGAGACCGCGGTGCTCGTACTCGGATCGCGCCTGGCGCCGAACGATGCGCTCAACATTCTCACTCGCCACAGTTCCGACTCACCGGGAAACTCAACGGCAGCTGTCCTCCTCTGGGCTGGCTGCGATCCGGAGTTGTTTCAGCCGGCAGTCAATGAGGGCCATATTTTTTACATGGCGCGAGCGGAGATCACGGGAGACCAGTTGCGCTCGATCATACTGTGTGGCGCCGCTCGTTTCCGCTCTCGACTGAAAGGGCATCAGGATCCATTGACGGCATTCGCCAGGATTGATCAGCTGCTTGATTTTTGTATTCGGCTTCCAATGCAAGTAGATCTTCCGAGTTCGGCGGCTCTGCTCACCGAAACGGTGCGCACGTTGATGAACGCGGAGCTTGTTCAATACCTGGTCTACGATGCGGAGGACGAAATTCTCGCGCCGGCAGACGCACTCGATAATAAGGAATGGAGCGAGAGCGCCGCTGCTGGTCTCGCGGCATTCGTGGCCCGTACGGGTGAGCCAATCCGGCTGGATTGCATCGGCTTGGATCCCCGCTACGATTTCGAAGCCGACAATCCGGGAGGCCCCGAAGATGCGCGGTTCCTCGCCGTGCCTCTTATCGGGACTAATGGTCTGCCTGCTGGAGTTATCACCGCCACTCGCAGCGGAAAATCGGGACCATTCTCAGAGGAAGACACTCGGTTACTCGACCTTCTGGCAGAATGCGCAGCGCCAACCTTTAATCAGATCACTCTACAGAATCGAGTTCAGGCACTGCTCCTAAAGCGGGCTGAGGGTTCAGAATCTAGGTCCGACGTCTTCCGCGAAGAGGCTCTGGAGTACCACATCCGGAGCTGGGACCATCAAGGCGACGTTCTCCAGACCCTCCCGACCTGGCTGCGGACAACCTATTGGGCTATGCTGGCGCTGGTTATTGTCGGCCTTCTTGGAACAGTCGTGAGCAAGCTCAATGTGTACGCCAGTGGTCCCGCGGTGGTTCGGCCTCATGCCGCGATGAAAGTTATTGCCGCCGATGCCGGACAAGTTCGCTCCATCGCAGTTTCCCCAGGCGACACGGTAAGAGCCGGTGATGTGCTTGTCGTTATAGATAGCACAATTCGATCTCGCACCGCCGCAGCAGACTCAGAGGCACTAAGAGCCTCGTCAAACGGCATAGTCGGCAACGTCGATGTTCGCCCCGGACAATCTTTGAAGGCTGGCGACCAGGTGATGAGCATAGTTGAGTCGAGCTCGGGATACGATGTGATTGCTTTCCTACCTTATTCCTACGCTGTTGAATTACATCAGGGTATGGCAATGCGCTTGACAATGCCAGGAGAATCAATCTCCGGCCACACGGTGCCGATCAGCCGCGTCGGCCCTGAGGTCTTGGACCCGACAGAAGCGGCACAATATGCAGGCAAGAGCGATGCTGCCACTTTTCCCGTAGCAGGCCGCGTCATCTTAGTGCGAGCCTCTCTCCCAGTGGTAAGCTCTGACCGTTCCGCTTCCTTGTACCGCGACGGAGTAACTGGCAAAGCAGAAATCAGGGTAAGTTCTGAGTCTGCTATCGTCGCGCTTATACCGGGCTTGCGAAAGATCTTCGGAAAGGCGGACTGAAGACACGTGTCGCGCGAGAAAGCACCGATGGGCACGATCTCGAATCTCGTAGATCGCTTTCCTGCGTTACGAAAACTTTTGTCTGATCGGACTTCCCATCGAATTCCGCTCGTAAGGCAGCTCGCAGCGACCGATTGTGGCGCCGCAGCCCTGGCGATGGTACTCGGGTATCACGGCAAACATGTTCCGCTTGACGACATTCGGCAGGCCCTGGGTGTCAGTCGGAATGGCACCAGCGCTGCTGCCCTGCTCCGCGCTGGCCGCGCTTACGGACTTCGGGGTCGCGGAGTTCGCGCCGAAATACACGATCTTCACTCCCTCCCGACGGGCTCGATTCTGTACTGGGAGTTCCGTCACTATGTCGTTCTACAGAGCGTCAGTCGCGATCGCGTCGACATCGTTGATCCCGCCGGCGGCCGGCGTTCGGTTCCTATCGAGAAACTGCGGCGCGCATTCACGGGCGTGGCTCTTATTTTCGAACCGACCGAGACGTTCGAACCGGGCGTGGCGAGGCCGCAAAGGATTTTGGTCCTGTTCAAGCAAGTCTTTGAGCGCCGTGGTCTGCTCACCCGGATCCTCTCCACCTCCGTCGTAATTCAGATCCTGTCCGCGGCCATGCCGTTCTTGACGGGCGTCTTGATTGACCGGGTGGTGCCTCGAAAGGATTACTCGCTCCTGCTCGTTCTGGCCGCGGGTTACCTCGTATTCCAGCTCTTCAACGGCTTAGCTGGATTCGTTCGCGCACATTTATTCCTGCATCTCCAGACACAAATCGAAGCGAGCTTTACCCTGCGCTTTCTGGATCACTTGATCGGACTGCCGTATTCGTTTTTCCAACAGCGCACCGCCGGCGATCTGATGATGCGCCTGAGCAGCAACTCCAGCATCAAGGAGATTCTCACTTCCACCACCCTCTCCACCGTGATGGATGGATTCATGGTGAGCTTCTACCTGATCCTGCTTATGCTGGCGAACGTCCCGCTGACACTGATCGTTATTGTTATTGCTTTGGGCCGCATCTTGCTGGTCGTTCTAATGCGCCACAGACAGCGGGAGCTCCTGGCGGAGAATCTCGAGATATCTGCGCGCTCTCAAACCTATCAGGTGGAGATGTTGAGCGGAATGGAGACCCTCAAGGCTATGGGCTTGGAGCATCGCGCCGCCGAAAACTGGTCGAACCTCTTTGTCGACAGCCTTAACATTTCCATCAAACGCGGCCGCCTCGATGCAGTGTTCAGTTTCTTGCAGAGTTTGCTTTCGACCCTGTCAATCCTGGCCATTATGTTTTATGGAACCTATCTTGTCCTGGGTGGTGCACTTACTCTTGGCGCCATGATGGCCTTCAGCGCTCTGGCCGCGGGTTTTTTCTTGCCCTTGACCAACCTCATCGCCACCGGACTTCAGCTTCAGATGCTGGAGATTTATCTCGAACGCATCAACGACGTCCTCAACACCGCTCCGGAGCAGGACGCCAGCGCCGTGGTGTTCGCCGGCCCATTAACTGGATCTGTCACTTTGGAACGTGTTTCGTTTCGCTATAGCAAGCAGGATCCTCTGATTCTCGAGGACGTATCGGTCGCGGTTCGACCGGGTTCGCGTGTAGCTCTCGTGGGCCGAACGGGTTCAGGAAAATCAACCTTGGCACGGCTGATGGCTGGCCTCTACGAACCTTCGTCCGGGCGGCTGTTGTTTGACGGAAAAGACCTGAAATATCTGGATCTTCGTTCGGTCCGAAGCCAGCTCGGCATTGTGACTCAAGATACTCAGCTTTTTGGCGGAACCGTGCGCCAAAACATTGCCCTGGCCGACCCTCAGATGGGCCTGGACCGCGTAATTCAAGCCGCCAAGCTGGCCTGTATTCATGACGACATTCTGTCGATGCTCATGGGCTATGAAACTATTTTGGCGGATCGGGGGCTTTCGCTTTCTGGTGGTCAGCGGCAGAGGCTGGCCTTGGCTCGTGCGTTGGCTTGTAGACCCGTCATTTTGATTCTCGATGAGGCAACCAGTCATCTGGATGCTGTCACGGAAGAACTTGTCAATCGGAACCTCGCTCGCCTGCGTTGCACCAGAATTGTGATCGCACATCGCCTTAGTACTATTCGAGACGCCGATCTGATCATTGTGATCGACGGTGGCAGAATTGTGGCCCAGGGCTCCCACACGGAATTGCTGGGTTACAATTCTAAGTACACCGAGTTACTCGGAAGTCAGCACGAGCCAGATCCTTACACACGAGAACACGCATGGGACATGCAGAGCCCAGATACCGGCTCGTAAGGATCTCAACCGGCAGTTTCAGATTTCTTAGTTGCTCCGTTTCCATTTAGGAGAATGGCGTGACACAATGGTCCCCGATCCTTGCATCCTCGGACAAGATTTTACTTCCTTCCCAGGAAGCGATTGATGCAATCGCCCAGGCTGTCATGGCAAAGGACTATGAGAAGGGTGTGCGGGAAACATTCCGTGATCGCACTTACGAAGAAGCTCTTCTATATAGCTATCTCGCGGTAGCCCAGAATGATCTTGCTTGGGCTACCCGCGCCACAGAGTGCCTGAATCAGGCAATCGATGAGGCAAACCAGCAATCCGCATATCTGGGCCTTTTTGGCGGTCTCACCGGGCTGGGGTGGACGGTGGAACACATCTCTCAGCTTCTCAACCAAACTTCCTTCCCAGGCGAAGACGAACCGGATAGCAACGCTGAAACCGATGCTGGGCCAGAAGAAGAAGTGCCAATCGAGGAAGACCTTAATGCGGAGATCGACGCGGTTGTGCTACGCAACCTGCAACACTTCACCTCTTCAAGTCCCTACGATCTAATTAGTGGCTTGGTGGGATTTGGAGTGTACTTCCTGGAGCGCCTCCCCAAAGAGACGGCGATACAAGGGATTCAAACGGTCTTCGGTCACTTGGAAACACTGGCAGATCACACCGAGGCTGGGATCTCTTGGCATTCCGGCCCTGAGCTATTACCGGACTGGCAGCGAGAGCAGTGTCCGAATGGATATTACAACCTCGGCGTTGCACACGGCATTCCCGGCATCATCCACTTTCTAAGCGAAGTGTCGGCCAGCAGAATTGTCGACCAGCAGCGGTCGCACCGTTTGCTCGAGGGATCCGTCAATTGGCTGATTTCGCAGCGGCGGCCGTCTGGCGCGCGTTCCGCTTTTAGCGCATGGATTGTCCCCGGACAAGAGACATCAGACAGCCGGCTCGCCTGGTGTTATGGGGACGTCGGAATTCTCTCAGTTCTCTTGCAGGTGGCGCGCCGTGCGGGCCGGGACGACTGGCAGAAGTTTGCCAACGACCTACTGGATCATTGTCTGGCCTGGCCTCCAGATCAAGCAGGTGTGGGCGATGCGCCTTTGTGCCACGGCGCGGCTGGCGTAGCGCACATCTTCAACCGCATCTACCAAAGCGAGAACGACCCCAGATGCCGCGATGCGGCGATTTTTTGGCTTGAGCGGGCGTTAGCCATGCGTCAACCCGGAACAGGAGTTGGTGGATTCTCTTCACTCACAAGACCGGATCCTTCCGGACCAATTGTTTGGGAAGCGAATCCCGCCTTCTTAGACGGTGCCATCGGCGTGGCGCTTACTCTGCTAGCTGCAACCACTCCGGTTGAACCTGCCTGGGATCGAATGTTGCTTCTATCCACGAGAACCATCACGTAGTCTGGACAATCAAGATGCGCTCTGCACAACGACAGACCAAAGAGGATGAGGTCTCCTGCTCGCCTGCTCGATACCCATAGAGCGTTAAGGCGGAATGACTCACGATTAGCAATTGAATCGTCCATCCGAAAGCCGCTAACTTGTCGCCGTCACTTCGCAACTAACAGCATAGGAAGGCGCATGACACGTTTGCAGATGTGGCAAAGGATGGCGCACTCACAGTGGTCCTCACTAACGGCGCGTCCTCCTTCATGAAATCGTATGGAACGTCATGAGAGCGCGTGCGTTCGCGGCCGACAGTGAGCAATAGAGAGCAGCTTTCCTGTTTGTGCGGGGCATAGTTTCGCGCCAGGACATATCTAATGGTCCGAGAACGACGGCGAGATGCCGAGGAGAACTAGATACCGTGACAAAACATAAGAAGCTATTTCTGAAGAAGGTGACCTTACTGGACCTTGATCACAGTAGATTAATTAACCTGGCCGGAGGAGCGACGACGCCCACTGCATGTATTCCAGAAACCTGTGTTCGTCCAATAACTTGCGCTTGTGCTCCGACCGACCCCTTCACCTGCTCGCCGCCAGTAAGTTGTGCGAGTTGCGAAGTGACGTGCTGAACACTTGCACACGCTTGTGTAAGTGGGGCGGCCACCTGCCTCGTGTGCGGCGACACAGGTGGCCAAGGGCGGCTCGGATCGGCGCTGGTTCGTTGTTCGGTGGCCTTCTGGCTGCAATCCCCGCGAATCCTTCGGCAGAAAGCAGATCTCAGTCCCCACCGATATTAGGGGCAACAGCACAATGGAGAATGGTAGGACAGTTACTGCAAGTCTCTCGCGCACCAGTTGGGGGTAGCAGCATGCCGCCTGCCACGCTTGTTAGTTGAGACTGATCAAGGTCGCGAAGTGTAACTTTCTTGATCGAAAGTTGCTTTTTCATAGCTAGCTCCTTCTTGGCACATATCCTTGGACGGTAACAAACCAGACCTAGTATAAACCCATCTTGCCGGATCACAACGATGGAAGACTAGCTGTCTGGAGCGGATCACATTTAGATCTCTTTGTGCTCGGTGGCATGAAGTACTTGAAGGTCGAATTTTGTGCTACTCACTGATGCCTGGATGCTGTGCAATAGATTTCTACTCCGATTTCTACGATTGGCCTCCCTTCCTCAAGCCTCGCTGTGCCAGTCGGTTGTTGCGCGGCTATTTTAGGACGGAGCATTCGGAATGGATATTGCATGAAGCTCGGCAATCATCGCCCCAAGAGGAGGAACGCCACGCTGCACAAACTTTGCGCATCCCTTCCGGGATTCTTAAGCGCGATCGGCCAGGGCTGCCGTTCCGGACATAACCCAATCTCCAGTCAGCCCGCCGCAAGAGTTTTGCCCTCTGAGTCGCAGGCTTACTCCTTGGTCCGCGGACTGACTCATCCGCCGAATTTTCCGTCACGCCAACGTGACGTCCACTCAAGATCCGTGAGAACCCTGTGACGACTGGCATGGCGCAACCCGAAGACGAGATCCGAGATGCCGAAAGCATGCGATTGGATTCAGAAGCCGAAAGGGTCAACTGCCACAGGGTTGATAGGCTGGTGAGCGCGGCAGGGCTCGAACCTGCGACCCATGCCTTAAAAGGGCATTGCTCTACCAACTGAGCTACGCGCCCACTTTATTTCAATTTAACACATTCCTCAGCGTTGAATGCACGGCCGCGAGAGACGCAAAGCCCATTCTGCACGGGGAAACGCAAACCTGTTTCTATCCCGCACCTCCGCGGGAGTCATCCGCCCGGCAGAATCGAGGCGAGCCAGTCGACCGCTGCCACTCGCCCTCTGTATAGTCTTACCTGTTGCTCCAAGGGTCCTCAACTCAATAACCAGCATTCCCGCATGACGCATAATTCAGTGGATGAATATCTGATTGGCGTGGACGTCGGCGGCACAAAGGTGGCCGCCGGTCTGGTGAAATCCACCGGCGAAATCGTACACCAAACCCGCACACCGATGGTGGCCAATGATGCAGCCGCCGGTTTGGCGGCCGTGGCCTCCGCGATCGACTCAATCTCCGCCATAACTCAACCTGGGTTGCGCGGTTCGATTGCAGGCATTGGCATCTGCGCTCCCGGCCCGCTCGATCCGCGCACCGGCGTCGTCATCAACCCGCCGAATCTTCCCGGATGGCGCAACTTCCCGCTGGCCGCGGAAATTTTGAAAGCGTACCGTTTGCCGGTTCGCGTCGATAACGACGGCAATGCCGCTGCCCTGGCGGAGGCTTTATGGGGCGCCGGCCGTGGCTATCGAAACGTCTTCTGCGCCACCATCGGCACAGGCATTGGAACTGGAATCATCTTCAATGGCCGCATCTATCACGGCCGCACCGGCGCCGCCGCGGAAGGCGGACACATGACCATCGACTATCGCGGCCCGCGCTGCGGATGCGGCAAGCTGGGCTGCATCGAAGCTCACGCGTCCGGACCCGCCATCGCCCGGCGCGCCTCGGACAAAATCGCTGCAGGCCGCCGCTCGGCCATCCTCGAACTGGCCGAAGGCTGTCTTGCCAGCGTCACCAGTGAGATGGTGGGCCGAGCCTTTGTTGCAGGCGATTTGCTGGCCAAAGAAGTCTTACAGGAAACCGCCCTGTTCCTGACCGTGTGGCTGGGAAATATTGTGGACTTGCTCGAGCCCGACGTGATGATCATCGGTGGCGGCGCAGGTTCGATGCTGCATCCTTTCTTTGAGGAAATACGCGGCCGGCTGCCGAGTTGGTGCGTGAACTCGCATTGCCAGGAAATCCCGCTGCTCACGGCTCACTACGGCGCCGATGCCGGCATCGCCGGCGGAGCCGCGCTCTGCCGCGAACTCGCCTAACGCCGAGCATTCTGCGCGGATCTCTCCGAGAACTTGCTCGACATGACACGCTGTACTCGTCATGCTGCGGCCTGTGGATTTCGGCAGCAAATATTCTTTCGGCGACAGCGCCTTTGGAACGCTTTGCTGGCTGCTTCGCGCGATTCCGAGTTTATCTCTATCGATACCCCTACCCCATGGGGCGTAATGGAATCATCGAGTTAGCAAGAAATTCCCCGCAAAATCGGGAGCGCAAAGGACTTAGAGTCATAATCGGGAAAACAAAGGAGTTACGACCCGACTCGTCTCATTGAGCGGTACTGCCTCTGCTGGGGCAATGATGAACGAATTTGAAATGGGGTGCAAGGTTAGATGTCACAGGGTGCTGTGGAAATCGCGGACGTGTCTTCAAGATCGATAGGATCGTAAACGGCGCCGCCTCAAACAAGTTGAGGGCACCGTCCTGTTGGGCCTCCGCCAGCCCGATGTCTCCAAGACGCCGCGGGGCGACTTCCGGCAGCTCTCCGTGGAGCGCCGTCTGCGCTTCCTCGTCGCCCTCGATCAGGGCGTGCAGATGGTCGTAGAACTCCACCACGACAGAAAAACGCCCCCGCCCGCAAGTCTTCTGGGCTACAATTCCTCGCGGAGGACACGAACATGACCAGTCCCGCCATCAATAGCGGACCCTCCCTGATGCGCGACCTGAGGTGGTCGGCGGCGGAGAAAACGATCGCCAGAAGAGTCTTCGAGGCGGCGCTGCAGCAGGAGTTGGCAGGGGTCATCCGCGAAGCGAAAGAGATGGCCGTGAAGATTGTGCAGCCGTCCGACGTGTGGGAGTTGGAGAATCATTTGACCCAGCGCCGTCGCGAGATTGACCGCCAGTTCGACTACCGCTACTCTGTCCTCCCCGAGGTCTTCGGCAGTCTCATCCGCAAGGGCCGTGTCCGCGAGGAAGACCTACGCGGCTTGGGCGACGACAAGCTCGACTACATCAAAGCCTACGCGAAGTTCTGAGCTGGGATGGACCCGCTTCTCGCGCGCTAAGTCTGCGTGGGTGCCCTGTCCCTGGACTTCGATCAGTTGCGGTGCGCTTCTCCATGGATCACACGAAAGAGGCTGCCCCACCCTTGCGTTTTTGCGAGGGTGGGCACCACGGACCCACCTCCGGGTGCTTGGCGTCAAGGCCGTTGTGGTCGGGTGCGGGAAGAGCAGCAAAATCGGTTCTGCCTGCGTTCGGCCCCCACCTTCCGAAAGTCGGAAGGTAGGGGCAGCCTCAGTCGTGATGGGTGCCGGCAACAAATCGAAGGTGGCCCCCCACTTTTTTTCACAGCGAACTCAGAAAATTTACAAGGTCTTGCTGATCTTGCGCGGACAGTCCGATGCTGAATCTCTTGTTATAGAAGTTGACAACATCGTTGAGGGTAGCGGCGGAGCCATCACTGAAATAGGGCGGATGCGCCGCCAGAGCTCGCAATGGCGCCACGGAGAATCTTCCAATGTCGGCGCACTTGCCGGTGATCAATGCCATCCCCGGATCGTTGGTGGTGACGGTCGATCCGTTGAAGGCGGTGGAAGTCCCGCCTGTGCAAGTGATCTGAAAGATCGGCAAATCGGTGGACGGAGCTGGCCCATTGAAGGACACCAGATCGCCGCCAATGCCGATATCGTGTTGAGCGGCGGGAAAAGAATCGCTGCCCGCCGAAGTCTGATTGTGGCAACTGGAGCAACTGCCGCCGGTAAGCGGTGGAATTCCGGGAATATTGTTGATCCCGGCGACATTGGCGATGGTGAAGGTGCGAGTGGAGCCGTCGGGTAGGGGCGTGCCGCTGAAAATCTGTTGGCCGCGATACACGGAGGCGCGGAAGGCCGATTCCGAAAGGCTGGCGGCGGGATTTTGCCACGCATTGTAGGTGAAGAACGTTGGAGTGAAGGTTTGGGTGGGCGGAAAAGCGGGTGGTGGAGGATTGGGACTGCCCACGGGAAGCGATGGGATGCCGGAATAGGGAGTCAGGCCGAATAGATATACGGGGCCGGCCAACGTCCCAGCACTGGTGAGATCAATAACCTGGGACACGCCTTTGCCCCATCCCTGGGCGCTGTAGATTTGAGTTTCAAAATCGACAATCTGCTGCACCTGAGCGGGACTGGGCGGAAGCTTCGCCTGCGCGTGTCCCAAGGTAGCGTCGGTGGCTTGCTGTTGGAGGGTGGGCTCGCGGCCGTCCCACATAATGTTCCCGCTCTCGGGCTTGTTGGAGAACGGGTCGGTGGGCAAAGCCACATGGGTGATCGGGTCCACGGCGGCAGCGTTGGGCACTACCGTCGGAGGCGGCGTCGTAGTGGTCGTGAGAGTGTCGGCCCGCGTGGTGGTCACGTATGCCAGGTTGGTGGAAACCAGCGGGCGCCGGAACATGGAGATAACCTGCACGAGCTTGCCGGTGGAGTCGATCTCTTGGTCGTAATCGGGATCGAAATTACAACCGGTGGGATCGCTTAGCACTTTGATGGTGAATTGGGCGTCGTCGGGGACTGGAATGAAGATGCGAAACACTCCCCTCGACAAGATCAGCTTGTGCGCGGACCTGGGATCCGATCCTTTGCCCAGAAGTCCGCCAACCAGAGAGCCGGAGGTTGCAGACGCGGGTACTTTGTTCGGGCAATCGGCGCCGTCCAGGGGAGCGAAGATTGGGTCCGTCCCATTGCTGGCGGTAAAACGGTCGTTAATGTTCTTAAGGCTCACGCTCATGCCGCTGGGCGGCTGATGGCAGGTGGCGCAGCTTCTTCCGTTGGTTCCGAGAGACTGGAAGAAGGCATTCTGTTTGGTCGTGACCGGTCCGAAGGGTAAATAGGAGCCGAGCCTGCCGGACGGATTGGCGTATTCCTCCCTTTGGTTAATCACGGCCGGGAAACCTCCATCCGTGACGGCTTTCAGAGGTTGTGGCGAGTGCAGCGCTTGCCGGTAGACGGGACCAAAGTACTTGGGGGATTCCGCCGGGACTTTTACATCCTCGGGTTTCATGCTGTTTGGCGCGGGAGGATTTTGTGACGTTCCCTGCGCAACCTTGAACGTGTCGGTGATTATACTTCCAGTTTGAGTCTGTGCTACCGGGACGAAGGCGACGCCAATCAGGGTGATCACAACTGCCATGGCGAGTCGCATCCAAGCCCGGCAGAACCGGACATTTCGCATCGCCTCATGGCTGCAAGAAAGCTTCTTTTGGTTTCCGGACGTTGTCATTTCAGATCTCCTTCTCGGTTTGTGTCAGGGAAGGAGATTTATCGCGAAGCCCGCGAGGACGAAGTGAATGTAATCCTTCCCCATAGAATGGTGAGGATCTGCTGGCTTTCGTTTCACGAGAAATGAATGGGGGACTGGCCCGGCCTAAATCAACTGGAGGGTGCACCGCTCAAGCTTTCCCCTTGGGCGGGGGTTTTGGCGTTCCTGCGCCCGGCACGATCCACGGTCAGAACGTCTCTCGCTCACAAACATTTCCACAGCCCATTGTTCAGCAGGCATGACCACCATACCCTCTCCCGGCTGGGTCTGATGGAATCATGGAGTTAGCAGGAAATTCCCCGTAAAGTCCGGATGTCAAAGAACTTTAGATACTAAGAATCAGCAAAAAGGACTTACGGGCGCGGCGATGCGGGTTCGCCCGACCGTCACGGCCTCGACCATGATCGCTCAAGTGAAGGGTGGACAAGTCGGCGAGCCTTCGCCTAAGAATTTTTGTTGGTGAGATACTCACAGCCGCGGAACTGGGTCTCTTCACGGTAAGGACACGACGGCTGAGGCCATGACCGCGCCTCCAGGTCGGGCTTGAACCGAAACTTCCGCGCCGCACAGGGTCACCGGCGGCTATTTTCCACTCGCTTCTAGTTGCGTGACGGATAAATTCCCTGCAAGGCGATGATGAAGTAAACGCCCAGGAACGGAGGCTAGTTGTTATGCGCCAGACTGTTCCCATCTGTCTTCAAGGCCGCGCTGCGCGGGCGTGTGCGAAGAAGAAAGCGGCAGGCGTAAAATGCCTTCCGCGCAGTCGGTTCCTGTCTGCCGAACCCTACGCCGCTAACTTCTCGTCGGATAGATCCCCTGCAACGCGATGATAAACGTTATCGCCAGACACGGCTGCACGTTGTTATGCGGCAAATTTCCGCCATTCACCTGCACGGCCATCGGATTCATCGACACGGTGGAAGTCGCGGTCGCATACAGATTCACGCCGCGCCCAGCGCCATCCGCCGCCCACACTGTATTCGCCGGCACATTCGGCGAATCCAGCGATCCCGCGCCGCTCATGCACGCCGCGGGATGGTTGTGCTGCGGCATCTGGTTGCTGTTGAGCGTCACAGAGTATTCGCCGCCCGTCTCGCCCCAAAAGCGCTGGCTCAACCCCACACCGTTGCCGGAACCCATCGCAGCCCGAGCCTGCAAGTTCGGCAGCGCAAAGTTGCTCGTGCCGTTCCCGCCGTAGTAGGTTCCCAGCAACGAAAACAATGCCGTGTTCTGGGAAATGGACAACAGTTGCCCACCGCAGGTCGCCCACCCGGTCGGCGCAAAATTGAATGCCGCCATGCGAATCTCACCCAAATATTGGTCCGACATTTCCAAACCCTCCTAAGGATTTCGTTAGTTAGCTTCGCGTGGGGAAAATTCCCACCAGCGCAATGATGTAATTGACCACAAGGTACGGCGCGCGATTTTCGTGCGCCACGCTTCCGCCGGCATTGCCAATCGCATTTTGCGCCATCGGCGTATTAAGAGGTAAAGCCGCATACTGCGCGCTGTTGCTGGCCCAGTAGTTGCCCGACGGCGACGTCGCTGCTGGCGAACCTGTGCTCGCCATCGGAAAGTGCGAATGCACCGGCATCTCCTGCGTCGTCAGCGTGTGCTGCTCTTCTCCATAGGCCATCCCCGGCGTAAAGTCAGGCGCGCTGGGTTGCGTGCCGACGCTGACGGCGATGCGGCCGCGAAAGTCCGGCAAAGCGAAATTTACCCGGCCATCGCCGCCATAGGTAGTTCCGAGCAAAGCAAAGATTGCTTGATTTTGAGCGATTGGCAAGAGTTGGCCATTGCACAACGCCCAACCCTTAGGCGCAAAGTTGAATGAAACCATGCGAACTTCACACAAATATGGTGTTCCCATAATTTTTTCTCCTGAACTGAGTTAGCACTGCGCCCCGCTACTGGGACGGATAAACGCCATTCAACGCGATAATGAATGAAACCACCTGGAACGGCGTCAGGTTGTCGTGCGATAAGTTATTGCCGCTATTACTAATCGAGTTGCTGTTCATCGTCGCATTGGCAGAGGTTCCGGGCCCGAACGATTTATTTGTAATCTGGCTGTTGCCCCAGGTATTGTTTGCCGGGGCGCTGACGGCGCTTCCGGTCGCGCTGCCCAGCGCGCCGTGATTGTGTATCGGCAACTGATTTGTCACCAGCGTCACCGTTTCCACGCCCGCCCTGGATCCGATCGGATAGTTCGACAGGTTGGTTCCCTGCCCTTGATGGATTGGCAAGCGTCCTTGCAAGTCAGGTACAGCAAAAGTGTTGACTCCGTCGCCGCCATAAGTTGTGCCGATTAACTGAAACAAGGCCTCATTCTGCGAAATCGAAAGCAAAGAACCGTTGCAGAACGACCATCCATAGGGAGCAAACGTCCCCCCGAACATGCGAATTTCCCCGATATAAGGCTGCGCCATTGATCCTCCTTCACGAAGCTTTTTGCTGAACTGTTTTTTCAGGTTCTTGATCGATAAGGCGGTTAAATACCGCCTCGTAAAATGTTCCGCCGTCGTCACGCCCCACCGGAACCAGGAACAGCTCGAACTCTCCCATCGCCTCATGCTTCATCGCATAAATCAGCTGCGGAAAAATCTGCGCGCGATCTCCGCGGAAGCGCAATGAGAATTGTTCCTGTTTCGGCGCCGAGTGGAACTCCACAAACTCCACCAGATCCAACGCATACGGCTCAGCCCCCTCCGCCGTAAGCCAGAATCTGGTATTCAAATTTTCCTGGAACATCCCCTTGGTCAGATACATGAGTCCCTAACTTATGTAGCTGCGAGTCAGAACTGCTCAAATCTGCGAATTACGCCTTCCAAATCATTTCCAGATAAATAGGCCCTGTGCTCAGGACCTTAAATCCCATCCGGTCGTACCAATGCAATGCCGGATTGAACTTCTCCACAAACAGCCGCACCGATTTCCCTGTCTGCTCCGCCTCGGCTACGATCCTCCTCATCAGGATCGAACCGATTCCCTGCTTGCGAAACTGCGTCAGCAGCGCGATATCCACAATGTGGATTTCAGTCGGCGTCCGCTCCACGATCAATCGACCCACCGCCGTCGATCCGTAGCGAATCACCGAGTATTCTGCATCCGGCAAGTCGTGCAGGTACGACTGCCGCTGCGCCTCAAATTGCATGCGCAAGAACTGCTCTTTCTGCTCCTCGCTCCACCCGGTAATCGCCAGTTCCTCGGTTCGGGTGCTGGCAAAAGTTGCATACATGAATGATTCGTCCGCGGGGGAAGCTGGCTCTAAGTAGATTTCCCGCTCACCTACAATCAGCAAGCTTCCATCAGTAACATCGGCAGCTTTACTCATCTCGGCTGAATGAGCAGCCTGGGTAAGTTCCTGGGGGATAGACACCGCCGACCTTTCCTCGAACATGGTGATTCTCAACCTGGATAGATAGAAAACGAAAGGCCCGAACAGAAGGAACAAATGCGCGGCACATCTTCCCAGCTCAAACCCGCCTTTGTCAAGCACTAATTTGTAAAGAAATCCGGCGGAGTCCCAAAAGCGAGCGATGTCGCAAAATATTTCATCTTGACTTGACCACCTAAGAAAGAGACGATGCCAAGCGCGTGCTAATGGCGTCCGTAGCCTGCGTCCCCCAGCTGCGCCGGCTGGACCCAGGGAAAACTGAAAGTTTACTTGACGCCGGTCAAGGCATCTCTGTGCGCCTTAAGCGCAGCAGACCTGCTTGCCGATTTGGAGAAACCTAATGATGATGCGCCCTCGTCTCAGTCGCACTACCTCTCTGTCTCTCGTTGCCTTCGTTGCCATCCTTCTTCTGTCCTACTTCCCGCTGGCCCATACGCGGGCCGCCAACGTGAGCGCATCGATCCTTCCCAGCGCCAATAAGCCGCTGGTCAATTTCAAGAATACGCAAACCGCCAAGCTCACCTATACGGGTGACTCCGGCGCGGTTTCTGCCCTGCGCGGCGGCACAGCCACACCCGTCTCAATGGCCGCAGGCGACTTCAACGCCGACGGCGCCATCGACGTGGTCGCCGGATACTCGACCGGCAACGGCGGCGTGCTCGCCCTGATGATGGGCAACCGCGACGCCTATGCGCCCACCGACACAACGCTGTACCAGAAGGCGATGAAAGGCAATGTCCCGGCCACGTTCCAATCAAAGGCCGCGGCATTTTCTTTGCCTGAGTCTCCCGACCTTATTGTCACCGGCGACTTCAATCGCGACGGCAATCTCGACGTGTTGGTGGCTGCCCGGGGCAACAACCTGTACATGCTCGCTGGCGATGGAAAAGGAAATCTGCTCGATCCACAAATCGTCCCGCTGACCGCGCAAGTTACAGCGCTGGCTGCCGCCGGGGACGGCCATGTAGCCGTAAGCCTCGACGGCCCCAGCGGCGCGCAGTTGACCATTCTCGCGCCAAGTTCTTCGGGGCTGATCGAAGGCGCGACTTATCCCCTGCCGGCGCGCGGCGAGTCTATCGCGTGGGGAAACCTCGGCGGCGGACATGACGTTGCCGTCGGCGCAGGCAGCAACATCGTTCTGATCTACAACGCCCTCGCCGCCAGCCCGCAGACGGAAACCGTAACCGTTCCCTTCAACGTGATGGGCCTCGCCATCGGCGATTTCATCTGGGACCACGATGGACGTCAGGAAATCTCCGCGCTCGCCGACGATGGCTCAATCCAGATTCTGCAACACGGAATTCTGAACACCGCCCCGCTCACCGCCGCCGATCTTCCGGGCCGCCGCGCCGCCACGATGGCGAAGATGAAGGCAGCGAAAGCAAATCCGCCGAGCCCGACGTCCTACGGAGCGTGGACCGTCGCCAAGCAACTGCCCTACACCGCTTCGATGCCCGCAGGCCCGGCTTCCTCTTCCGCATTCACCTCGCCGCGTTTGGCCGCAGCTTCCAGCAACGATGTCATGGTCCTCGACGCCGGCCGCAGCCAGCTCACAATCCTCGATACATCAGGCGCAGCCGCCAACCCCAGCGCAGGCGTTTCGTTCTCCAGCACACCCGTCGCAGCGTTCGCGATGCCGCAAAAGATCGATGCCTCGCGCGACGTGGTCGTGCTGACCTCCGCGCAATCGGCGCCCATGCTGGTAACCGCCAACGGCAGCCTCACCTTCAACGTCAACACAACTGCGGATATAGACACCGTCAATGCCTGCACCACCAATGTGACGAGTCCGCCGAGCACGCTCAGCTTGCGCGAGGCGGTTTGCGTAGCTAATAACAATGCGAACGATACCATCACGATCAATGTTCCGGCAGGCACCTACGACCTGACCTCCCTGGAAACCGGCGAGCTTCTGCTCGGCAACGGCTCACCTGTCAATATTTCCATCGTCGGAGCGGGGCAGAACAGCACCATCATCCAGCAGACTGACGGGCACGACCGCGTATTCGAGCAGGATCCACTCTTCAATGGCAACACTCCGGTTTCAATCTCGAATCTGACCATTCAGCTCGGAACCTGCAATACCGGGCAGGATTGCGGCTTTGGCGGCGGCGGCATGCTCGGCATTGGCAATACCGGCGACAATCTCACGCTGACCAACGTGACTTTCAACGATAACAACAGCGGAGGAACCGATAACGGCGGCGGCTTGGCCGCGACCGGAGACGGCAACCTGACGATTTCCAGCTGCACGTTCTCCAACAACACCGCGCCCACAGGTACGCAAGGCGGCGCAGCCGGAGGCGGCATCTACTACGACGTCAATGTTGGCGAGGGAAATTTCAGCATCACCAATTCGACGTTCACCAACAACAGCAGCACGCTGGGCGGCGGCGGAATTTTCGTGGAGAGCAGCGGCGACAGCGCCAGCATCAGCGGATCCGTGTTCACCGGCAACTCAGCCGGCACATCGGCTGGCGGCGGAATCTTTGCCGATGACAGTCCACTCACTGTCTCTAATTCCCGCATTGTCGGCAACTCTGCATCTGGAGGCGGCACAGGACTCGGCTCCGAGGGCGGCAGCACGGTCACAGCCACCAACAACTGGTGGGGCTGCAATGGCGGACCGGGCGCTTCCGGCTGCGACACAGTCTTAGCCTCCGGCGGAACCGCGAGCTTCAACCCATGGCTGGTGCTGAGCGTCAGCGCCAACCCCACGCAAATCCTCCCCAACGGCACCTCCACGCTCACCGCCGACCTGACGCACAACTCGAACGGCATCGGCGGATTCAGCGTTCCGAACGGGACTCCCGTAACTTTCGGCGGCACGCTCGACAGCAGCGTGAACCCCACCAACACCACGCTTACAAGCGGCCAGGCGACCTCGACCTACACAGCGGGATCAAGCGCCGGCAACGATACCGGCGTCTCCGCCAAGGTTGATAACCAGACGGTCGATACCACAATCGACATTCTCAGCAGCGTGACCGTCACCACCAGCCCCGGCAGTCTTTTGGTCACGGTCGACGGCACCACCTACACTGCCCCGCAGAGCTTCAACTGGGTCGTGGGATCGTCGCATACCCTCAACACCACCTCGCCACAAGCCGGCCCGGCGGGATCGCAATACGTCTGGAGTAGCTGGTCGCAGGGTGGCACGCAGTCGCAAACGGTGACCGCGCCGAGTTCGTCTACCACCTACACCGCCAACTTCACTACGCAATATCAGTTGACCATGGTGGCCTCGCCGTTGGCCGATGGCTCCGTCACGCCGCCCTCGGGCCAATACTTTGCCTCGGGCGCGTCGATAGCTGTGACCGCAACCGCCAACGCCGGCTTCGCGTTCAACAACTGGACCTCCACGGGCGGGACGTTCGACTCAAACACCTCCGCCAGCACCAACTTCCACATGCCCGCTGCGGCGACAACGGTCACGGGCAACTTTGTCCCTGCCACGACGCAGATCACCATCACAACCAATCCGCCGAATCTATTGGTTTCGGTCGACGGCGGCACTCTCACGGCAGCCCCATTGGTCGAAACCTGGAACCAGGGCTCGTCGCACACCATCGCAACCACCTCGCCGCAATCCGGCGGAACCGGTGTGCAGTACGTCTTTAGCAGTTGGTCCGACAGTGGAGCGATCTCGCACAGCATCACCGTACCTTCCACCGCAACCACTTACACTGCCAGCTTCGCCACGCAATATCAGCTAACGACTGCGGCGAATCCCAGTATCGGCGGAACCGTCACGCCCACTTCCGGCAACTACTACACCTCGGGCACGGTCGTTCCTCTCACCGCAACCGCCAACGCCGGTTACACCTTCACCAACTGGACCGGGAACGTCGCGAATTCCACTAGCGCCACCACCAGCATCACCATGACGGCGCCGCAGAGTGTAACCGCCAACTTCTCGCTCATCATCGTGGCCTCTCCAACCACAACCTCTGTGTCCTCGAACAACAACCCGTCCTTCACCACGGCTCCCGGCAACTCGGTCACGTTCACTGCGACGGTAACTTCCAACACCACTGTGAACGAAGGCACGGTCACGTTCAGTGACACAGCCAACGACTTCACCTGCAGCGGCGGCAACACCGTGCCCGTAAGCAACGGACAAGCCTCCTGCACCACCTCGTTTAGCACAGAGGGCAGCCGAAACGTCACCGCAAACTACAACGGCACGGTCAATTTCCAGACCAGTAGTGGGTTCATCACGCAGACCGTGAACAACCACACTGTCGTGAACGGTAACCAGTTCTGCAACCAGGGTGCGATCGCCATACCCAGCACCGCCGGCGCTGCCACGCCTTATCCGTCCAACATCTTTGTGACGGGTCTGAGCGGCAACATCGGAGCTGTAACCGTCAACCTCAACAACATCAGCTCCAGCGACATTCAGCAGACCGACCTGCTGCTGGTGGGTCCGACGGGAGCGCAGATAATTCCCTTCGCCAGCGTAGGAGACGGCTCCTCCATCAGCGGTGTGAACATCACGCTCGACGACTCAGCTTCCGGCCTGATCCCCGGAGGCTCTCCGCTCACCACGGGCTCTTACCAACCCACGTCGATCACGGGCAGCACCAGTCTGATCTTCCCGGCTCCTGCGCCGTTAGTGAATGCGAGCAACTACGCCGCCACCGACGGAGCGGCCACGCTCACTTCAACCTTCCAAAACACGGCTCCCAACGGCACATGGGCTCTCTATGCCATGGATCACTCGGGCAGCGGTGCAGCCAGCATTGGCGGCGGATGGTGCGTGAACATCTCTCCCGCCACGGTGCAGACGACGATCACAACCAGCCCAGCAGGTCTGCTGGTTTCAGTGGACGGCGGCACTGCAACGGCAGCCCCGCTGGTCGAAAACTGGGTGCCCGGATCGTCGCATACCATCGCGACCAGTTCTCCGCAGTCGGGCGCGCCCGGCGTGCAGTATGTCTTTAGCAGCTGGTCTGATAGTGGCGCGATTTCGCACAGCATCACCGTACCTTCCACCGCGACTACCTACACCGCATCGTTTAGCACGCAATACCAGCTAACCACGCAAGCTTCGCCGCCCGCCGATGGTTCCGTCACTCCGGCCTCCGGCAGCTACTATGCCTCGGGCGCAACGATACCTGTGACCGCAACGGCCAATGCCGGATTTACGTTTAGCGACTGGACCTCAACCGGAGGCTCGTTCGACTCCAACACCTCCGCCAGCACGAATTTCCACATGCCCGCTGCGCCGGCCACCGTAACCGGCAACTTCGGCAATGCATCGGTGCAAATCACCATCACCACCACGCCAGCCAACCTCCTGGTTTCGGTGGACGGCGGCACAGCCACGGCAGCGCCGCTGGTCGAAACCTGGGTCATCGGATCGTCGCATACCATCGCAACCAGCTCTCCGCAAGCGGGCGCGCCCGGAGTGCAGTATGTGTTCAGCAGCTGGTCTGACAGCGGCGCGATTTCGCACAGCATCACCGTGCCTTCCACCGCGACCACCTACACAGCCAGCTTCAACACGCAATACCAGCTGACCACGCAAGCTTCGCCGCCCGCCGATGGCACGGTTTCACCGGCCTCGGGCAGCTACTACGCTTCGGGCGCAACGATACCCGTGACCGCAACGGCCAATGCCGGATTTACGTTTAGCAACTGGACCTCGACCGGAGGCTCGTTCGACTCCAACACCTCGGGCAGCACCAACTTCCACATGCCAGCAGCCCCCGCAACCGTGACGGGTAACTTCACCGCCGCCTCGGTGCAGATTACGGTCACCACCAGCCCCGCCAATCTCCTGGTTTCGGTGGATGGCGGCACCTTCACGCCAGCCCCGCTGGTCGAAACCTGGGTCATCGGGTCGTCGCACACCATCGCGACCAGTTCGCCGCAGGCAGGTGGGACCGGCGTGCAGTATGTGTGGAGTAGCTGGTCCGACAGCGGAGCGATTTCGCACGGCATCACGGTGCCTTCGACCGCTACGACCTACACCGCCAGCTTCACCACGCAATATCAGTTGACGACCGCCGCGAATCCCAGCAACGGCGGGACGGTCTCGCCCACATCAGGCAACTTCTATAACGCAGGCACCGTGGTGCCACTCACCGCGACGCCGAACGCCGGCTTCACGTTCAGCAGTTGGACGGGCAACGTGGCGAACTCGGCTTCGGCCAGCACCACCATCACCATGAATGCACCTCAATCCGTGACGGCGAACTTCACTCAGAGCGGCCCGATCGTCACGCTCAACCCAACCAGCATCAACTTCGGAACGGTTTACTTGCTGAGCCTGAAGACTAGTCATGTGACGGTGACGAACATTGGCACTTCCTCGCTCACCATCAGCAATGTGTCGGTGACGCCCGGGAGTGGGACCAACAGGGGCGACTTCACGATCCTGAGCCTCTGCCCAAGAACTTTGGCAGCTGGGAAGAGTTGCGTCATCGACGTATTCTTCCTTGCCGGCAACGTGGGTGCGCTTTCGGCCACGATCAACATCACCGACAATGCCTCCGGAAGCCCGCAACAAGTGCCCCTGTCGGCCAACGTGATCAATCCTCGTGCCAGCCTCAACCCGACGAGCCTGCATTTTCTGTCGGTTCAAGTCGGCGAAAGCAGTACGAAAGACGTGACCCTCACCAACACGGGGACAACGGCTTTGAACATGACCAGCGTCGGCGTGACCGGCGCGGATGCGGGCGACTTTGTGCCGAACAGTGCCTGCCCGAGCTCACTAGCGCCGGGCGTGAGTTGCACGATCGCCGTCACATTCACCCCGAGCGCCACAGGCCCGCGGTCTGCCACACTGAAAGTGGTTGACAACGCTGAAATCAGCACGCAGAGTGCGTCGCTTTCCGGGGATGGGAAGAACTAAGAAGCGAACGGCGCTGCGTCCCGTGAATGCCGGCAGCGTCCAGATTTGTCCGTCGCTGCGCCAGGTGCGGACGCGCCCGGAATTCCGCGCCTTCCTTCGGGGCTATTTTGCCGCCGCTCGTTTCGGCTGCTTGGCCATGTTTTCGATAATGAAACCGGCGAACTCGCTGGTCCTTACCTTGGTAGCTCCCGGCAACTGGCGTTCGAAGTCATAGGTCACCTTCTTCTGCTGGATGGTCGCTTCCATGGAGTCTTCAATCAGGTGAGCAGCTTCGCTCCATCCCATGTGATCAAGCATCATGACGCCGGACAAGATCACAGAGCCGGGATTAATCACATCTTTGTCCGCATACTTGGGAGCGGTGCCGTGAGTGGCCTCAAAAATCGCATGCTGGTCGCCAACGTTCGCTCCCGGGGCAATGCCCAGACCGCCGACCTGCGCGGCACACGCGTCGGAGAGATAGTCACCGTTCAGGTTTGTGGTGGCCAGAATGTCATACTCCGCCGGACGGGTAATGACCTGCTGGAAAATCGAGTCGGCGATGCGGTCGTTCACCATGATCTTCTTCTTCCATTCGCCGTTCCCGTGGCTCTTGCCGATGGAATCCAGCACGCTACGGATTTCCGCATACAAATTCTGCTTGAACTTGTCGGGCGCGAATTCCAGCCCTGGTTCAACCAGGGCACCGTTCTCTTCGATGCTCAGCTTGGGATTCTTGTCTTTATTGTCCAGAATCCAGCTTTCGCGTTCGGTCACGATATGGTCGCGGAATTCCTCCGTCGCCAACTGATAGCCCCACTCCCTGAATGCTCCTTCGGTGTATTTCTGTACATTGCCTTTGTGGACAAGCGTGACCGTGCGGCGATTATTGAGAATGGCATACTGAATGGCCGCTCGCACCAGCCGCTTGGTGCCGAAAATAGAAATCGGCTTGATGCCGATTCCCGAGTCCGCACGAACGCTCTTGCCGGTCCCGGCGAGCATGTCGTCGTTGAGAAAACGAATGATCTTTGTTGCTTCGACAGTGCCCTGCTTCCATTCGATTCCCATGTACACATCTTCCGTATTTTCGCGAAAGATGACGACATTGAGTTTTTCCGGCGCTTTCACCGGCGAAGGCACTCCCTGGTAATAGCGCACCGGACGAATGCAGGAATAAAGATCCAACATCTGCCGCAAGGTAACATTCAGAGATCGGAATCCGCCGCCAATGGGCGTGGTCAGCGGGCCCTTGATGGCGACACGAAGGTCGCGGATTGCATCCACCGTTCCCTGGGGCAGCCAGTTCCCAAACTTCGAGAACGCCTTTTCGCCCGCGAATACCTCGTACCAGTGAATCTTCCGTTTCCCGCCATAAGCGTGGGCCACCGCGGCATCAAAAACCCGAATGGACGCCGCCCAGATGTCGCGACCCGTACCGTCGCCTTCGATGTAAGGGATAATAGGGTGATCCGAGACCTGCAGCTTTCCGTCTTTGAACGTAATCGGCGTTCCTCCGTCCGGTAGCGGCAGCCCATTATATGAAGACGACATGCACTTTCTCCTACATAGAAATTCGGATCGCTCGAACTGGCAACGATAACATCCGAACCGAATTTGGTGCAATGCAGGCGCCAATCACGTTGATAGCTTGTGACTATCTACAATGCGGGGACATCCCACTCGATCTACCGGGGCGCAGCAGAAGAGGGCGCAGCGGAAAAGCACCTACCGCTGAAACAAGGACAGCCCAGCGGCCAAGGCCTTGTTCCATGCGGGAGTACTCACAAATTTTGATACCGATTGGGGTGGAACGGGGTTTGGCCTGTCGTCTTGAAATTTGACCTGCCACCAGCCGATATCGTGCCACTGCCCCAGCTTGTAGCCCACAGAACGTAAGACGCCAAGAGGTTTAAAGCCCAGTTTCTCGTGCAGGCGCACACTGGCAGGATTCGGCAGCACTATAGCGGCAATGGCGTTACAGAAACCCTGTAACCGCAAAGCTTCGAACAGAGAGAGGTACAGCGCCTGCGCGATCCCCCGCCTATGGTGGGCGGGATCCACGTAGATCGTTACTTCAGCCGTCCACTGGTACGCTTCCCGATCCCGAAACTTGCTGGCATAGGCATAGCCCAGAATCGAATTCCCTTCTTCAATGATGAGCCAGTTGTGCGACGACAGGATGTTGCTAATACGTTGCCGAAACTCAGCCACCGTGGGAGGTACGAGTTCGAAAGAGATGGCTGTCTCATTCACAATTGGGGCATAGATATTGAGCAGCCGGTCCGCGTCTGATTCCTGGGCCAAACGAATGACTGGAGGCACCGTTTTCTCCCGAATTGCGTGCCGAAGCGAACCTCCGGACGTGTGTAAATTTTATCCGAACTTGTCTGAACCCGGGAACATTCTATGCGACACCTAAAGTGCGCTGGTGTTCGCCTCGCCAGCGGTTCGCGCCGGCGTCTGGGAGCGGTCAGCGCAGCCTAGAGAGATGAATCGTAGTCATGACGCCTCGGATAATCATGCTGTTCGGATGCAGCGATCCGTTTCCGGGATAAAGCTTGATGGCGTAAATTGCTGAGAGATCTCCAGCGTCGTAGTCGCCACGACGAATGACTATCGTGGCATAGGATTCCGATAACACCGATGCGCTAAGCGCCTTCGCCTCCGACGGCAACTCCACGGCTCAACGCGCAGACCACTTTCCCTCAAGAATCAACTCGGCCAGTCACTCCAGTCGTGCGTAAGGCGCAGGGCCCGGACTTCCCTGTCCCTTTCGTCGAGGTCTCGCTCATACGGTAGGTTGGTTGTGGCCGGACATTCGAAGGTAGTAGCGTCGTCCGCAGGGCATGGTGTTTAAGAGGCTGTTGTGGCTTCTTTGGCGGAAACTTACGCACAATTCACCGTTGCCTGGTTCTTATCATTGAACCTCGGTGAGTCCGGAGTACAGTCTCCTTCCAATCACGATTTGTTTCCAAATCGAGATTGACCGCGCACCTTCAACGCGTGATGGATATCAAGAATCTCTGCCTGGGCGAAACTGCCAGTACCGGTGAGTAACTGGGAGGTGGAAGTTGAGAGTAGCAACAACGACATCTGATGAGAAGTCGACCGCAACAATCATTGATGTGCTGCGGTTCAGGGCAGAGACCCAGAAGAACGATGTTGCGTACAGGTTCTTGGCCGATGGTGAAGAAGAGAAAGCCACCCTCACCTACGGCGAACTCGACCGGCGAGCACGGCAGATCGCCGCCGAATTGCAAACGATTTCGGCGGCAGGTCAACGGGCTTTGCTGCTGGACTCTTCGGAGTTGGACTACATTGTTGCCTTTTTCGGTTGTCTCTGCGCCGGTGTGATAGCGGTTCCCATTTATGCGCCCCGTTTGAACGGAAAAGGCAAAGGAAATGCGCGGGTGGAATCGGTTGTGGCGGACACCCAGCCTTCCGTGGTTTTGACCGCCGGGCCCGGATCCCCCGCGGTCCGCAATCTGGTGGCGGCATCGGCAGGCGAACAGGTGAAGTGGATGGACACGAATGCCCTGCCGGCCCATCGCGGCGAACTCTGGATCCCACCGGCCCTAAGTGGCGCAGACATCGCGTTCTTGCAGTACACGTCCGGCTCCACCGCTACTCCCAAAGGGGTCATGGTAAGCCACGCAAACATTCTGCATAACGAGGCAATGATTCAGAGAGCCTTCGGCACCGGGCCCGGAAGCTCAATTGTGGGATGGCTGCCGCTTTATCACGACATGGGGCTAATCGGGAATGTACTGCAACCGCTGTACGCAGGAGTGCCCTGCATCTTGATGTCGCCGGTCGCCTTTCTGCAGCGTCCACTTCGCTGGCTTCAGGCGATTTCCCGCTATCAGGCCACGACCAGCGGAGGGCCAAACTTTGCCTATGAACTCTGCATTCGCAAAATCCGTCCTGAGGACCGAAACGGACTCGACCTGAGTTCATGGCGGGTTGCTTTCAACGGCGCGGAACCAGTGCGGCTTGAAACGCTGAACCGATTCACGGCGCAGTTTGCCGACTGTGGTTTTCGGCGAGAAGCCTTCGTTCCATGCTATGGCTTGGCTGAAGCCACTCTTTTTGTGAGCGGAGGTCTTGATGCGAACGGAGTGACAACTGCGCGGCATGGCGCCAATGGTGGCGCGAATAATGGAGCAAAGACATCTCGTCCAGGAGAAAAAACGCTAGTTGCTTGTGGCCGCCCACCCGTGGAACAAACGTTGCGAATCGTTTCGCCGGATTCGCTGCAACTGTGTCCCGCCGATCAGGTCGGTGAGATATGGGTAAAAGGTCCGAGCGTCGCCCAGGGATACTGGCGTAAGGCGAAAGAATCCGAGGAAACATTCAACGCGCGGATCCTCGGGACCGACGAAGGTCCGTTTCTGCGAACGGGAGACTTGGGTTTTCTGGCAGGCGGTCAACTATTCATGACCGGGCGTTTGAAGGATCTCTTGATCATTCGTGGCCAGAATTATTATCCGCAAGACATAGAACTGACGGTCGAGCAAAGCGACCCAATCCTGCAGCCCGGTTGTGGAGCAGCTTTCTCGCTGGAGATTGAAAATGAGGAGCGGCTCGTAGTCGTGCAAGAAGCTGCTGTTAGCAAAGAAGGCAGCGATAGAGACAGTGATCTCGACGCAATCCTAAAACTCATCTCGCGAACCATCGTCGCTAATCATGAACTCCAAGCGTACGCGGTTGTGCTGATAAGAAAAGGCACGATTCCCAAGACTTCCAGCGGCAAAATCCAGCGCCATGCATGTAGAGCCGCATTCCTGAATAAGGAACTCCATGCCCTGAGAGAGTGGTACGAGGGAGAACCGCCCGCACGGATTTCGACCCAACCTTCCAACGGCAAGCACAATCTCCCCGCACCGAACGAGTTGGCTTCGTGGCTGGGTTCAGAAATTGCGCGCACCAAAGGAATCGATCTGGAGCGCGTCGACCTGCAACAGCCATTTACAGCCTATGGTCTGGATTCACTGGCCGCGATCGAATTCGCTCACAAGCTGCAGACTGAGTTTGAAGTCGAGGTAGAGATCGCGGACTTCTTTAGCGATTTGAGCATCGCGGAAATCGTTGGACGCGCAACAAAAGGTATGCGGCCCCATGTGAGCCGGCGCGAGACTGAGCAGCCCGCGAGATATCCGCTTTCTTACGGCCAGCGCGCCCTGTGGTTTGTAAATCAGATGGCTCCGGAAAGTGCCGCTTATAACATCTCACGGGCATTCCGGATCAGATCTTCCATAGACCTGGAATCACTACGAGCTTCTTTTCAAGCACTGGTAGACCGCCACCCATCTTTGCGCACAACAATCATTGAGGCCGGAGGAGAACTGGTTCAGCAGGTCGAAGATAACGCTGAAGCCAGCTTTGAGTATTACGACGCCGCGAGCTGGAGCGATGCAGAATTGCAACAAAAACTAGTTTCTCAGAACCAAATGCCATTCCGGCTTTCTGAAGGTCCATTGTTTCGTGTGCACGTTTATCGTCTAGCTGACAGAGATTATGTTGTGCATGTGGCAGTGCACCACATCGTCAGCGATTTGTGGTCGCTCATGTTGCTTTTCGAGCAGTTGGGAGAACTCTACGAACAGCGACAGATAGGAGTTGACCTACAAGTCTCGGCAGCCGATTACAGTTACGCCGACTTTGTTGCATGGCAGCAGCAGCAACTAACCGGACCCGAAGGGCAGCGACTTTGGTCGTATTGGAAGAACGAGCTTTATGGCGAACTCGCTCCTCTCAACTTGCCGACAGATCATCCGCGGCCGCCACTACAGACGTTTCGCGGCTCCTCTTATCCATTTGTCCTCAACCACACTCTATGCGACAAGCTGAAACAGCTTGGCGCCACGGAACAGACCACCCCGTTTGTAACCTTGTTGGCGGCTTTTGAAGTAATGCTGCACCGCCTAAGCGGCCAAAAGGAAATCGTGGTGGGCTGTCCGACAACCGGGAGGCCACGTGCAGAGCTAGCGGGTGTCGTTGGTTATTTTGTGAATCCAGTCCCGCTGCGGGCGACATTTGAGCGCACGCAGTCATTCAAGGAAGTGCTTTTCCAGATCCGCAACAAGGTGGTGGGGGCTTTGTCCCATGATCTTTATCCTTTCGCTTTAATGGTTGAAAGGCTGGGAATCGCGCGTGATTCGTCCGCCACCCCTGTTTTTCAGACCATGTTTGTTTTTCAAAAGACTTACGGGAACTCAGAAGACTTCGTGCGACTTGCTGTAGAAGAACCAGGAGCGCAACTTCGATTTGGCGGCCTGCAGGTGGAGCCGGTACCTGTTCCGGAGCAAGCGGCATTGTTTGACCTGGTGTTGACTGCTGGAGAAGGGCCACAAGGACTCTCAGGAGCGTGGCAATACAACAGCGACTTGTTCGAGCGACGTACGATCGCGCGCTGGGCTGAGATCTTCCAAGCACTGCTGGAAGCGATTGTCTCCGATCCGGAGACATTGGTGAGCCGATTAGGAATTCTTAGCGAAAGCGAACGTACGAAACTATTGGAAGACTTCAACCAGACGGAGCTTGAATACGATCGGCAGCGGTGTGTCCACCAGGAAATTGAGAAACAAACACAATTGATTCCGTCTAAGACTGCCATCGCTCATCGAGGTCGTGGACTTAGCTATGACGAGTTGAATGCCCAGGCAAACCGCATGGCGCGATATCTACGTCGCATGGGAGTCGGCAAGGGAGACTTGGTGGGAATCTTCATGCGCCGCTCACCGCAGATGATCGTTTCCATGCTGGGTGCCTGGAAAGCAGGAGCCGGCTATGTGCCGCTGGATCCGCAATATCCGCAAGAACGACTGCAATTCATGCTGCAAGATGCCGCTACAACGATGGTGCTCACGGAAAATAGCCTCCGTGAACGAGTCGGTGAGACACCGTCGAGGATTCTGTGCGTCGATGAGGAAACAGAGCAAATCGAGAAAGAGAACCCTGAAAACCTCGACGAGGCACTGAGCAGCGGGCAAGTGGCGTACATGATCTACACGTCCGGCTCGACTGGAGTACCGAAAGGAGTAATGCTGGCCCATCGCAATGCGATGTCGTTCGTGGCATGGGCAAAGAGCGCCTTTACGAAAAAAGAGTTTGACGGGGTGCTGGCGGCGACTTCGATTTGCTTCGACCTCTCCGTTTTCGAATTGTGGGCAACCTTGAGTTGTGGTGGCACGGTGGTGTTGGCGGACGATCTGTTGGACTGGTGGGAACACCTGGACGACGAACATCCACTGTACCCAACGCGCCTTATCAACACCGTACCGTCAGCCATCGCTAAATTGATCCAGCAGGGACCGTTGCCTGAAAGCGTTCGTACTGTAAATCTCGCGGGAGAAGCGTTGAAAGAGAGTTTAGTTAGTCAGGTATACAAGGCCGGCAACATAAAGCATGTCAATAACCTTTATGGGCCAAGTGAGACCACCACCTATTCCAGCTGGACAACCGTCAGGGCGGAAGAACTGGTGAGGATCGGACACGCCGTCGCAAACACTCAGTTATACGTACTGGATCAGGAGAAGGAACTGGTTCCGGTAGGGATAGTGGGTGAGCTTTATATCGGAGGAGACGGTGTGGCTCACGGTTACTGGAAGCGCGCGAGCTTGACGGCCGAACGCTTCTTGCCCAATCCCTTCAGCAAGAACAATGGAGCGCGGATGTACCGCACGGGAGACATGGTGCGGTGGCATGAAGACGGACAATTGGAATATCTGGGCCGCGCCGACCAACAGGTGAAACTTCGCGGCTATCGCATCGAACTGGGAGAGATCGAGGCCAGTTTGTGCCAGTGTGAGTCAGTGCGAGAGGCGGTTGTTGTGGTGAAAGAAAACGGCAATGACCGGCGCCTCGTCGCTTATGCGGTAGCAAATGCCGGCATGCAGATGAGCGTAGACGAAGTCCGTGCGCACCTGCAAGAGCGACTGCCGCAATACATGATTCCGTCACAGTTCGTGGTGTTGGAAAGTCTCCCGAAAACTCCCAACGGAAAGGTAGATCGTAATGCACTGCCGGAGCCGCAGCGGGGCGAGATAAGAGGAAGAGCGTCGCACGGCGAAGTGGAAGAAATCCTGGTGGGAATTTGGGCGGAAGTGCTGCTCGTGGAACAAGTGGGGGTGGAGGAGAATTTTTTTGAGCTGGGCGGGCACTCATTGCTCGCGACTCAAGTAATGTCCCGCATCCGAGAAGTGTTTCAAGTGGAATTGCCGCTGCGGGCAATGTTTGAGACCCCAACTATTGCTGGATTGGCCCGCCGCCTGGCGAGCTCGACAAGCATCGAAACGCCTCCATTGCAGCGTTGTTCGCGGCAACACCCTCTTCCACTCTCCTTTGGTCAGGAACGCCTGTGGTTCTTGAGCCGGTATGAGTTTGAAACCGGTTTGTACAACGTTCCTGTAGCCCTGCGGCTCCGGGGGGCATTGAACATTGAAGCGATTAAGGCCAGTCTGCAAGAGATCGTTGTACGCCATGAGGTTCTGCGCACCAGTTTTCCTGAAGCCGGCAATAGCCCGATACAAAGTATTGCGGCAGAAACAGAACTGGCGGTTGCCGTGGTCGAGATCGGTGAGGATGAGTTGGCTCAAGTCCTGCACCTGCAGGCGCGGCAACCGTTTGATCTGAGCCATGGTCCGCTGATTCGGGCGTCACTCTTCGGGATCACCAGTCAGGATCATGTCTTGTTGGTTGTTTTCCATCACATCGTTTGTGACGGTTGGTCATTGGGAATCATGCTTCGTGAGTTAGGCGTATTGTACGACGCCTTCAGTAGGGGCGCGGTTTCGCCGTTGCAGCCTTTGCCGATACAATACGCTGATTTTTCGGCGTGGCAACGAGAATGGCTGCAAGGGGACCTGCTGGAAAGGCAACTCGAATACTGGAAACACCAGTTGGCGGACCTTGAAGCAGTGGACCTGCCCACTGACCGGCCATATCCAGGTATGCCAATGCTGGCCGGAGCCACAGAAGTGTCACGTCTGTCACAGCCTCTAGTCGGGAAATTGAAGTCTCTCAGCCGTCAACGGGACGTCACGCTATTTATGACCTTGTTGGCAGGTTTTAAGATTCTGCTGTATCGCTACACTGGCCGCACGGACATCGCATGTGGTTCGCCCGTTGCCAACCGTAACAGGCAGGAAATTGAACCACTCATAGGTTTCTTTCTCAACACATTGGTGTTGCGCACCACATTGTCGGCAGACTCTTCCGTAGCTGAGCTGTTACGGCAGATACGCGAGGTTTCATTGCAGGCTTACGCTCATCAGGATATCCCCTTTGAGCGTTTAGTCGAAGCTTTAAATCCAACCCGCGACCTCAGGCGTACCCCTCTCTTTCAAACCATGTTTGTGCTCCAGAACGCTCCGTTGCCCAAACTGCCGTGGAATGGGCTTGAAGCCACGCCCAGGATATTGGAAACGGGCACCGCGGAGTTTGAACTCACTTTAGCGGTGCGCGAGCAAGAGGACGGGCTGGAGTTGTCTCTAGAGTACCGCACCGAATTATTTGATGCAGAACGCATGAGACGGTTGCTGAGGCACTATGAGATTCTGCTGGAAGAGATAGTAGATGGCGTCGAGCGCAGGATCGGCGAAATTGGAATCTTAAGTGAGATCGAAAAACAGCAACTGCTAGTCGAGTGGAACAACACCCGCATTGAGTACCAGAGGAAGAAATGTCTGGCGGAGTTACTGGAGGAACAGGCGAGGAGAACGCCGGACGCGGTGGCGATCGTCTATGAAGAGTCGCAACTCACGTATGCGAATCTAAACCGGCGCGCCAATCAGTTGGCCAATCATTTGGGGGATTTGGGTGTCGGGCCGGAAGTGCGCGTCGGCATCTGTGTCCAAAGATCGCTGGAGATGATTATCGGATTGCTGGGAATTCTTAAAGCAGGTGGAGCGTATGTCCCTCTCGATCCAAACTATCCGCTCGATCGTCTCAAATTCATGATCGACGATGCGGAGCTCAAGCTGTTGCTTACCTGCGGAGAAGCGGCAGAAGCGGTGCCAAAGGGCGTGGCGCACATCGTGAATTTCGATGTTGACGGGGAACAGATCGCGCATCAGGACGATAGCAACCCGCCCCTGACGATCAATCCAGACAACCTGGCATACGTGATTTACACCTCGGGCTCTACCGGAAGGCCCAAAGGTGTAGCCGTGTCTCATGGCGCCGTGTGCAATCAGCTAGGTTGGCAAATCCGCGCATTCCAGTTGTCGGATTCTGACGCGTTTCTACAGAAGGCTTCAGTCAGCTTTGATGCTTCAATCGGGGAGATCTTCGCGCCCTTATTGGCGGGCGCCCGGGTCATCGCAGCTCGTGCTGGCGGTGAGCGAGACCTCGACTATCTCGTGAAGTTGGTCGGAAGGCAGGAAGTCACATGTATCGATCTGCCGCCGTCGTTGTTACAGGCTCTGCTTCTCACTCCCGGAATTGCAGCCTGGACCTCCCTTCGGCTCGTGATTAGCGGCGGAGAGGCGCTGGGGCCCGAGTTGGTGAAATCGTGGCCCGACAAATCTTCTGCAACGCTTCTAAATACTTATGGACCGACCGAGGCCACCGTTCAGTCCACCTTTACAGGGGATCTGACCGGCAAGGAAACCGTTCCTATCGGGAAGCCGATTGCCAATACTCAGGTTTATGTGCTGGACCATCGTTGTCAACAAATGCCTGCAGGGGTGCCGGGGGAACTGTGCATTGGCGGGGATGGTTTGGCGCGCGGCTATTTGAATCGGCCGGAGTTGACCGCGGAGAAATTTGTGCCCAACCCGTTTGCGAAGACGCCGGGAGAGCGGTTGTATCGGAGTGGAGACCGGGGACGGTGGTGGAGCGACGGAAACCTGGAGTATCTGGGGCGGACCGACCGGCAGGTAAAGATCCGTGGCTACCGTGTGGAATTGGAGGAGATCGAAAGTGCGTTAGGACGGCATGCGGCAGTGCAACAAACCGCAGTCATAGCCGGACACGACCAGGAAGGCAGCCCACGTTTGATTGCCTATGTGGTCTCGCAGCCCGAAACGTCGGTCTCCGCAAGCGAATTACGCAATCACCTCAAGAACAAATTGCCGGAACACATGGTGCCTGGCGCGTTTGTCTTCCTGGAAAAAATGCCACGAACGGCCAGCGGCAAAGTGGACCAGAAAGCCTTGCCCGAGCCGGAAAGCCAGGGAGGAACTAAAGAGGGCAGCGCCCCGGCGCTAACCCCTACCGAGGAGTTAATTGCGGGTATTTGGGCCAGCTTGCTGGGAGCTTCGAACATTGGACAAGAAGATAATTTCTTCGATCTAGGCGGACATTCTTTGCTGGCGACACAGTTATCTTCGCGGCTCAAGCAGGTATTTCATCGCGAACTCGACTTGCGCAGCATTTTTGAATTCCCCATCTTGAAAGATTTGTCCGCATGCGTGGATAGAGTCATAAACCGAGTGCAGCCTTCCACGTTTCAGCCGATTGTTCCGATCAACGGAAAGGGAGCTTTGCCCCTCTCTTCCCAGCAGGAACGCCTTTGGTTCGTTGATCGCTACAGCTCCAGTGGCGTTGCTTACAGCCTGCCCGGAGCGGTGCGCCTGAAAGGCGATTTGAACAAAGAGGCGATGCGGCAGAGCTTCCAGGAAATCGTCCGGAGGCATGAAATTTTGCGCGCCAGGTTCGTGCAGGTGGGTGCCAAGCCGCAACTGCAGATATGCGAGAACGCGAGATTTGAGTTGCACGAACTGGATCTGCGGGATCCGATCTCCGGAATGGCGGCAGAGGAACGTGTGAATCGTGAGCTGAAGGAAGAAGCGGCCCGTCCATTTGTATTGAGTGAAGGCGACTTGTTTCGGGTTCGGCTCTTGCGAATTGGCGACCAGGAACACATATTGCTGGTGACAATCCATCACATCGTCTTCGACGGATGGTCAGTGGGAGTGCTGGTCAGCGAACTGTCGGCATTGTATGACGCGTACAGCAAGGGAAATCCGTCGCCGCTTGCGGATTTGGAAATCCAGTATGCGGATTATGCGGTGTGGCAGCGGGAGATGTCGGAAACCGGAAGGCTGACAGAAGGATTGGAATACTGGAAGCAGCAGTTGCACGATCTCCCGGTATTGGAATTGCCCGCGGACCATGCTCGGGCTGCCGTGCAAAGTTTTCGCGGAACAACAGAGGAATGGAAGCTCCCGGCCGAGGTAAGCGCTGGTTTGAAGACTCTGAGCCAGGAGCATGGAGTAACACTGTTCATGGCGCTGCTGGCGGGGTTTCAGATTCTCTTGGCGCGCTACAGTGGCCAGGCGGACATCACGGTGGGTTCACCGATTGCCAATCGGGCCCATCCTCAGTTGCAGGCGCTCATTGGCTTCTTCGTGAATACTCTAGTGTTGCGCGGCGATTTGAGCGGCAACCCTCCAGTTGGCGAGGTCTTGCGCCGCACACGAGAGCTATGTTTGGCGGCCTATGCGCACCAGACCGTCCCCTTGGAGAAGTTGGTTGACGAATTGGAGCCGCACCGGGACCTCAGTCAGAATCCGTTATTTCAGGTGGCCATGGTATTCGAGAATACTGCCGTGCGAACCATGCAGTTGCACGGCGTGGAGATGACCTTGCTTCCCTCCGCCGCCCCGGGAGCGAAGTTCGACCTGAGTCTGGTAATCGAGGAGGGCCCGCAAAATCTTTACGGATTCATCGAGTACAGCACCGACCTGTTTGAGCGAGAAACCATAAGTCAGATGCTGCGGCACTACAACCAGGTCCTGCGAGAGATGGTGCACGACCCAAGGCACTGCGTCTCCACGTTGCCGCTGCTGGAGCAGGCCGAGCGTCACCAGTTGCTGTTCGACTGGAACCAGACCGGGGCAGTTGTTGCATCGCGGTGCATCCATGAGCTGTTTGAGGAACAGGTGGAGCGAACGCCACAAGCGCAAGCTGCCTGCCATCGAGGGCAGTGGTTGACATATGAGGAACTCAACCAGCGCGCCAACCAGTTAGGCAACTATTTGCAGACGCTGGGCGTCGGTCCTGAGGTGCAGGCGGCGATCTGCGTGGAGCGCGGCCTGGAGATGCTGGTAGGAATCGTGGGAGTCCTGAAAGCGGGAGGGGCCTATGTGCCCTTGAATCCAAGAGCGGCGTCGCACCGCTCAGACCTTCTGCTCGAGGCTGTGAAACCACAAGTGCTGATAACCCAGCCGGCACTGTTGTCTCAGTTTCCGCACTATGCAGGCAACGTGGTCCTGCTGGACGAACAGTGGGACCAGATCAGCCGGCAGAGTTCGCGGAATATGAACCGCGCTGTCCCGGAAAACCTGGCTTGTGTGATCTACGGTTCGGATCTGTCTGGAACGCCGAGTGGTGTGGCCATCCAACATAGCAACGCAGTTGCAATGTTGCAGTGGACTCAGACCGCATTTCCGGCGGAAGACTTGTCTGGAGTGCTCGCGTCAAGCCCCGTCGACTTAAAGGAGTCCCTTTTCGAGATGTTTGCTCCCTTGTGTAGCGGGGGTACGGTCTTTGTGGCGGAGGACCCATTTGATCTGACGAAGATCGCGGAGCACGACCAGGTTAAGTTGATCCAAATGGCACCCTCATCCATGCGGGAACTGGTGCGGCTGAAAGGCGTGCCGGAGTCAGTGCGAACAATCAATCTCGGCAGAGAAGCAGTGCCTCCAGGACTGGCGCAAAAGATCTATGGAGAGAGCCGCATAGAACGGGTCTTCAGCCACTACGGGCATTTGGAGCACACCGGCTATTCCACCCAGGCACTCTTGCCGGGACGCCGGGAAGATGGCGCTGTCCCGATTGGCAATCCGGTGATGAACACGCAAGTCTATGTTTTGGATCAGCACATGGAGCCCGTCCCCATCGGCGTGGCAGGGGAGTTGTATGTGGCAGGAGCCGGGCTGGCGCGAGGATACGTGAATCAAGCCGATTCAACGGCCAGCCGATTCCTACCAAATCCCTTTAGCGACGCAGGAGGAGAGCGGTTGTACCGCACCGGAGACTTGGGGCGTTATCGCCACGACGGCCAGATGGACTTCCTGGGGCGATGGGACCGGCAAATGAGAATCCGAGGCCGTCGGATCGAACTGGGTGAGATTGAGTCCGTGTTACAGCAACAGGCCGAAGTGGACGATGCGGTGGTGACGGTCGACGCGACGGACGCCAGGCTGGTTGCTTACATCATTCCCGCAGCAAATGTCGAGAGGGGTGAAGCGTGGGAGCAGAAATGGCGCGAGAACCTTAGGACACAACTGAAGCGAATACTGCCGGAATACATGGTGCCCTCAGAACTGGTTGTGCTGGAGAATATACCGATTTGTGCCGACGGACGACTGGATCGCGAGGCATTGCCGGCGATCGAAGCCATGCCCAAGTCCGATGACCAGGCAAAATTGCCGCTTGGCGAGACGGAGAGGATCATCGCAGACATCTGGAAACAGGTCCTAAAAATTGACGAAGTGGGGGTGGAGCAGAACTTTTTTGAGCTCGGCGGCAATTCACTGATAATTCCCGAGGTCCATACGGCCTTGCAAGACGCTTTTGGCGTGAACCTGACGGTCGTCGAGCTGTTCCAATATCCGACAATCCGGTCGCTAGCAGAGCTCTTAGAGGCCGAACGAACCATTCCCGAGAAGGTTGCACCGGTTTACCCGGATGAAATAGTCAAAACAGAACAGACGAGAAGCAGCGCAAGAGAGTTCGCGATTGTGGGGATGGTTTGCAGATTACCCGGCGCTAACAATATTGAAGAATTCTGGCATAACCTCCAGGCGGGGGTTGAGTCGATCGTCGACTTTTCCGATGAAGACTTGCGGGCTGCGGGCATTGGCGAGGAACTCCTTTCTTCTCCCAATTACGTTAAACGTGGCACCGTGGTGGCGAATGTTGACCTTTTTGACGCCAGATTTTTTGACATCAGCGCCCGCGAAGCTGAGTTGATCGATCCGCAGCAGAGGATTTTCCTGGAATGCGCCTGGGAAGCACTGGAGAATGCCGGGTACACAGCCAAGAGTTATTCAGGCAAGATCGGAGTTTATGCAGGTGGCGGCGTGGGTACCTATTTTTTGAATTTGTTGACGGATGATCTGTCCTTCAAGGATACAGCTCCCCTGTTGTTCGCCAACGGCAATGACTTCCTGGCCACGCGAGTGTCGTACAAACTGGACTTGACCGGCCCCAGCGTGACTGTACAGACTGCCTGTTCAACCTCCCTGGTAGCAGTCCACATGGCGTGCCGGGCGCTATTGACTCATGAATGCGACATTGCCATGGCTGGCGGAATCGCAATTCAGACTCCGCAGACCGTCGGCGATATTTTTCAGGAAGGGGGAATCGTCTCTCCCGATGGTCATTGCCGCACGTTCGACGAGCGCGCCCAGGGCACGGTGAGGGGTAATGGGGGGGGAATTGTTGTGATTAAGAGGTTGGAAGACGCACTGCGCGATGGAGACCACATCCGTGCCGTGATCAAGGGTTCCGCAATCAACAACGACGGCGGCAGCAAGGTTGGTTATACCGCGCCTAGCGTTACTGGCCAGCGCGACGTAATCCGGCTGGCGCTGCTCGAATCGGGTGTGAGTCCCGAGACCATCACTTATCTTGAAGCACACGGAACGGCAACATCCTTGGGCGACCCGATTGAAGTGTCCGCCCTCACGCAAGCATACCGGGGGGCGGGCGCGGAGAAGAATGCTTTTTGCGCGATTGGTTCACTGAAACCCAACATCGGCCACGTCGATGCTGCTGCCGGTATTGCGGGTTTGATCAAGACCGTGCTGGCGCTTGAACACAAACTGATTCCCCCCACTCTCCATTTCGAAAGACCCAATCCAAAAATTGATTTCCCCCATAGCCCTTTTTATGTGAATGCGAAGCTTAAGGAGTGGAATACAGAAAATGCGCCCCGGCGGGCTGGTGTAAGTTCATTTGGCATCGGTGGCACCAATGCTCATGTCATTGTGGAAGAGGCCCCATCGGACGATTCCATAACTGCGTGCCGTCCCTGGCAGTTGGTATTGCTGTCCACGAAAACAGCCACAGCCCTGGAAGTTGCAGCCGAAAACCTGGGCGCATATTTACATGAACATGATTCCGTCGGCCTTGCGGATGTTGCGCACACGCTTCAAGTGGGGCGCGCAGCCTTTGCCCATCGCTGCTTTGTGGTGGCGGAGAGTCTTGCGGATACAACTGAAACACTGAGAGGCCGTCACACAAAGTCCCTCCCGAGTTCGGTTGTTTCCCGCGCGGGTTGCCGAGTAGCGTTCTTGTTTCCAGGGCAAGGATCGCAATATGTCAACATGGGCAAACATCTCTATGCCCATGAGCCACTCTTCCGTGAACTGGTGGACGAATGTTCGGAACGGCTTCGGCCGAATCTGCAGTTAGACCTGCGCAGCGTGCTCTATCCCAGTTCGAAGGAATATCTATGGGCAGAAACCGAGTTGCGGGAAACTCGAACCACTCAACCCGCGCTCTTTGTCGTTGAATATGCTCTGGCCAAGATGTGGATGTCCTGGGGTCTTCTGCCGGAGAGTATGCTCGGGCATAGCATTGGCGAATACGTGGCCGCATGCCTTGCGGGCGTGTTTTCTCTCGAAGATGCTTTGAACCTGGTTGCGGTTCGTGGCCGCCTGATGCACGGTTGTGCGCGCGGCGGAATGCTTGCCGTGGCGGCTTCCGAGGAGGAAGTCCAGCGCTGCCTGAAGACGGGGCTGGAGTTGGCCGCAATCAATGGCTCCCGCTCTTGCGTGTTGACGGGCCCACTCGATTCTTTGGCACTGGCCGAAAAAGAATTGGTCCAGCAGCAGGTTGCGCATCGTCGCCTGCAATCGTCTCACGCCTTCCATTCAGCCATGATGGAACCTATCATCGGGCAGTTTACCGGCGAAGTGCAAAAGGTTCGGTTGAACGCTCCACGAACGCGCTATCTCTCCAACCTTACAGGTGATTGGATCACCGCTGAACAGGCCACTGATCCCGCATACTGGGGCAAACAACTGCGTGGAACCGTTCAGTTTGCCCAGGGGCTTCGGAATTTGTGCGATGGAGGCGAGCGGCTGACCCTGGAGGTTGGGCCTGGTCATACCAATAGCACCGCAGTTCGCCAGACGATAGCCAAGCCGGCTCTGCCGGTGATGCTGACCTCACTGCCGGATTCTCACGATGGGGAATCGGATGTAAAGCATGTGCTCACGGCCTTGGGCCAGCTCTGGCTTCGCGGCGCAAATATTGATTGGAACGCGTTTGCGTCCGGCGAGAAACGCAGAAGACTTCCCTTGCCAACCTATCCCTTTGAGCGCCAGCGTTTCTGGGTTGACGCGCCGGCTTCGCGCCGTTCGCGTCCTGACACCTCCCGAAGAAAACTAACTGATTGGTTGTATCTGCCGTCGTGGAAGGAAACGGCACGGGTCGCTTCGGGCTCGGAAGCCGGCGTTTCAGCGAACAGTACAGTTCTAATGTTCGACGGCAACTCGGGAATGGCAGAGAAGCTCGCCCTGAAACTCCAACAAAAGCGGTACAACATTGTAACCGTGGTCGCTGGCCAGGAATTTGCCAAAGTTGATGACCGGACTTATACCATCGACCCGGCCGCTCGAGGCGATTACGATGCGCTCTTTTCCATCCTGAGAGAGGAAGGACAGTTCCCGGCAAAAATCGTTCACCTCTGGAATGTCGGCCAGAATAAGTCGTTGGAACAGGATCTGGACTTTGCTCTTTATAGTCCGTTGCACCTGGTGCAGGCAGCTACGGCAGAGACAGGCATTGAACCCGTCCAGTGCATGATAGTGTCCAGCGGCTTACACGAGATCACCGGAAACGAGAGTCTCTCCCCTGCCAAAGCGACTTTGCTGGGTTTGTGCAAGACAATTCCGTGGGAACTGCCTGATTTTGCTTGTAAGAGTGTCGATATCGACGTGCCAGCCGAGGGCTCACCGACCGAACATTCTTTGCTCGATCAACTGGTCGCCGAGTTGGAATCAAAGGAGCAGCAGCCGGTTGTGAGTTACCGCGGGGCACGCCGCTGGATTCAGACCTTTGACCCGGTTCATCTCGAAGCAGGTGGTCCGGAATTGGTTCGTGAGCGTGGCGTCTACCTGATCACGGGCGGGCTGAATGATGTTGGTTTTCAATTTGCAGAATGGCTGGCCTCTGACGCCCACGCGTCTGTTGTACTGGTTGACGGTCGTCCATTCCCGTCACGGGAGCACTGGGACACCTGGCCTGCGACCCACGCCGGCGATCCCGCGGTCCAGCAGATAAACCGCATCCGCGTCTGGGAGCAGAGTGGGGCCAAAGTCCTTATCTCCAACGCAGATGTTGCAGACCAGAATCAGATGTATGAACTCCGCAATCAGGTGCAGGAGGTCTGGGGCAAAATCGATGGTGTGATTCATGCTGCGGGCTTTTCCCAGAGAGGACCCATTGCGTCAAAAACTCGCAACGACATCGCCGCCATCCTTGCGCCTAAGATCGAGGGCGCGCTTGTGCTCAACGAAGTATTGGCTGGAGACGATCTGGACTTTATGGTGTTCTGCTCCTCTTTGATCTCAGTGGTTGGCGAAGCGGAGCAAGCGGACTACGCGGCAGCCAATGCTTTTCTCGATTCCCTTGCCCGGCGCAACTTCTTCCGCAATCGTTGTTTCACGCTCTCGATCAACTGGGACGCGTGGGATGAGCCGGATGGAACCTCCCCATCCGCCACCGGTACAGCCCTTGGCGGCATCAGGCCGGAGGAAGCCGTTGAGGTGCTGCGACGGCTGTTGCGCGCCAAACCCGGTCCTCAAGCGATCATCTCCACCCGAGACTTGGCCTTGATGGCGCGGCTGAAGAAGGCCGATACCCCCCAAGAAGAAGCAGGCGCGGCTGGGCGCATCTATGCTCGCCCCAATCTCGACCGTCCGATCGAGCCGCCAACAAACGCCACGGAAGCTTTGTTAATCCCCATATGGACAGAAGTGCTGGGAGTCTCGCCCATCGGGATTCACGATGATTTCTTTGAGTTGGGCGGCGACTCGCTGATCGGTCTCAAGATGACAGCGCGTTTGCGGGATTTGGGCGTTCATGTCTCGATTGATCAGCTATTCCGCCATCGCACGGTTCAGGAATTGGCGGCGGCTGTTGCGCAGGGAAATCTGGCTGTAAGTTCCACAAGCTCGTCCCAGTCTTTGGGAGCGTCACGGTTGCAAACCACGGCCATTCGCCGGGTAGATCGCGAGGGGAAGCTGGCGCTGTCTTACGGACAACAGCGTTTGTGGTTCATCAGCCAGCTTGAGCCGGAGAATGTGGCCTACAACATGCCTGACGCAGTCAGGCTCAAAGGTCCCCTGGATCTGGAGTCGTTGGAGCGAACTCTGCGGGAGATCGTGCGGCGGCACGAGTCGCTTCGCACCCGCTTCGTGAGCGTGAATGGTGAACCGCAGCAGATCATCGATGCCAGCATCGCTGTGGAATTGCCGGTGACGGAGCTTAGCCATCTTCCCGAGCCGGAGCGTGAAGCGGAAGCTCGACGGCTGGCGCTGAAGGAAGCGCAGCAACCCTTCGATCTGGCGCGCGGACCACTGCTTCGAGTGCAGTTGCTGCGGCTGGCCAGCCAGGATCATGTGCTGGTCTTCAACATGCACCACATCGTGAGTGATCAATGGTCCATAGGCGTACTGGTGCGCGAGGTTTCGGCCATCTACAACAACTTCAGTACCGGACAGCCTTCTCCCCTGCCCGAGCTGGATATTCAGTACGCCGACTTCAGCGCATGGCAGCGCGAGTTGCTGTTGGAGGAGCAACAGGAGTATTGGAAGCGAAAACTGGCAGCAGTCGAGCCGCTGATGCTTCCCACCGACCGACCACGGACCCCAATGCAGCGCCAGGACGGCGCAACCATGCACTTCACCGTGCCTATGGAACTTACGGAAGCGCTGAAGACTTTGAGCCGGAAACAAGGCGCCACACTCTACATGATTTTGCTGGCGGCCTTTCAGGCGCTGCTTGGCCGTTACAGCGGACAATATGACATAGCGGTGGGATCGCCCATCGCAGGACGTTCCCGGACTGAGACCGAAAGGTTAATCGGCTTCTTCCTCAACACGCTGGTGTTGCGGACCGATCTCTCGGGCCAGCCCGATGCGATTGAGTTATTGCGGCGAGTAAAGGAAACCACCTTGGAGGCATATGCCCATCAGGATGTGCCCTTTGAGAAGCTGGTGGAAGTGCTCCTGCCGCAGCGGGACCTGACCCGCACGCCTCTGTTTCAGGTGATGTTTGTTCTCCAGAACGTCCCTTGGACAGCCTTGGAATTGGGGGCAGCGAAAATGCTCCCCTTTAGCGTAACTACCGGCACTGCTCAATTCGAAATATCGCTGGTTTTGGCAGAGACCGGTTCCGGGATGGAAGGCTTCGTTGAATACAACACCGGCTTGTTTGAGACGGCAACGATCACGCGGATGATCGGGCACTATTCTCGTTTATTAAGGGGCATGACCTCCGCCCCGCATGCACCGATCCACCAATTGGACATTCTGAGCGCTGAGGAGCGGCAGGGGCTATTAGAACAATTCAACCCGCATAAGGAGAACATTCCCTCGGCCACACTCACGGTGTGGTTTGAGGCTCAAGCGCGAGAAACGCCCGGCGCAACCGCAGTCGTTTTCGGCGAAGTGTCGTTGAGCTATGCCGAACTGAATGAGTATGCGAACCGTCTGGCTCATTTCCTGATTGCATCTGGAGTGGGTGTAGGCTCGATGGTCGGCATTGCTCTGGAGCGCTCGCTGGAGATGGTCGTGGCCATTGTGGCCACACTGAAGGCGGGAGGAGGATACCTGCCGCTTGATCCTGAGTATCCACAGCCTCGCCTCGCCTACATGATGGCCGATGCTGCCCCTGCGGTGGTGCTGACCACGACTGCCTTGCGCGATCGGTTGCCCCAGGGGGAAAAAGTATTTTGCCTTGACGCCGCGGAGATCACGCAGGCAATCCAGCGAACGGCGAAACACAATCCTGCTCCCGCTCTGGTGCCTCAGCATCCTGCCTATGTGATCTATACTTCCGGCTCAACCGGCACACCCAAAGGAGTCGTGATCACGCACGAAAACGTCACACGTTTGTTTGCGGCCACCGAGCATTGGTTCCACTTTGGCCCGCAGGACGTGTGGACCATGTTCCACTCCTATGCTTTTGATTTTTCCGTCTGGGAAATCTGGGGAGCGCTGCTGTATGGAGGACGCCTTGTTCTCGTACCGAAAACGATTAGCCGTTCGCCTTCCGAATTTCTGAAACTGCTGGCGGAGCAGGGAGTGACCGTCCTGAACCAGACACCCTCAGCCTTTTACCAGTTGATGCAGGCCGAGCAGGAGATGCCCGAAGCCGGCAATCGCCTGACTCTACGCACCGTGATCTTCGGGGGAGAGGCGCTGGATTTGCGGCGACTGCGGGAATGGTACGAACGCTATCCCGACGATGCGCCCGTGCTGGTCAACATGTACGGCATCACCGAGACCACGGTGCACGTGAGCTATCTGCCATTGACGGCAGAGCTGGCCCGAAACCCTGGCGGAAGCCTCATTGGCGGTAACATTCCGGACCTGCGAATCTACGTGCTGGACGAACACCTGCAGCCTGTTCCAGTAGGCGTGGCGGGCGAGATGTATGTGGCGGGAGCAGGATTGGCGCAAGGGTATCTCAATCGTCCGGAACTGACGGCGGAACGGTTTGTTCCGGATCCGTTGGGAGCGCCGGGAACGCGGCGGTACCGAACGGGCGACGTGGCGCGCTGGCGGAGCGATCACACGCTCGAGTATCTGGGACGGGCTGATCAACAGGTCAAGATTCGCGGATTCCGCATTGAGCTGGGGGAAATTGAAGCGGCATTGCTGGAGCATGAGGGAGTGCGGCAGGCGGCCGTGACGGTGGAGGAAGAGAACAATGCCAAGCGGCTTGTCGCCTATGTAGTGCCACGTGCGGGGCAGGTGATAAACGCAATTGACCTGAAGAGGCATGTCCGGCAGAAACTGCCTGAGGCCATGGTGCCCGCGACGGTCGTAGAGATTGCAGAACTGCCGTTAACGGCTAACGGAAAGATAGACCGGAAGCGCCTGCCCAAGGTGGAAGGCGTCGAGTTGCGGGTGGCAAAAAACGGTTTAGCGCCCCGCTCGGAGATAGAACGCTACCTTGCCGCAGTCTGGCAGGAGTTCTTGCAAATCGACAAAGTTGGCGCTGAAGACAACTTCTTTGATCTTGGTGGCCATTCACTCATGATCGTGCAGATCCAAGCTCGGCTTGCTGGTCGATTTAGTGACCGAATAAAGGTGGTCGACTTTTTTACCTATCCCACGATTGCCGCGCTGGCCAAGTATCTTGAACGGCCCCAGGACGATACTGCGCTTGAATTGGCGGCCTTGGAGCGTGCCGACCGCCAACTGCAAGCCTTCGCCGCGGTAAAGGGAGGCCGACGTGAAGCTGACTAACCGCGAGGAGGAATATGCGGCCAGCATAGCCATCATCGGTAAGTCTGGCCGCTTTCCCGGGGCTGGGAATCTGATTCAGTTTTGGCGGAATCTGTGCGCGGGCACTGAGTCAATTTCCTTTTTCACCGAGAAAGAGCTCTTGTCGCAGGGTGTTGATCCGGAGCTTTTGCGTCGACCCAATTATGTGAAAGCTCTGGGTGCTTTGGCGGATGCCGATCTTTTCGACGCGCAGTTTTTTGGCCTTACTCCACACGAAGCGCTATTGATCGATCCCCAGCACCGCGTCTTTCTCGAGTGCGCCTGGGAGGCGCTTGAAGACGCGGGCTATGCATCCGACGATCCTGGAATGATCGGTGTTTACGCCAGTTCAAGCATGAGCCGGTACATGGGGAATCTGTGGTTCAACCCGGAAATCCTGAATTCCTCTGACCCTTTGCAGATCCTAACCGGCAACGACAAAGACCATATAGCCATGCGGGTCTCCTACAAGTTGAACCTGAAGGGCCCAAGCGTGTGTGTTCAAAGCGCCTGCTCCAGCTCTCTGGTTGCAGTTCACATGGCGTGCCGCAGCTTGATGACTTACGAATGCGATATTGCATTGGCTGGGGGCGTCTCGATTGGCGTTCCTTTCAAGAGCGGTTATCTGTATCAAGAGGGTGGGATTGCTTCTCCGGATGGCCACTGCCGGGCATTTGATGCCAGGGCAAACGGCACGGTAGCCGGACACGGAGCCGGCGTCGTCGTGCTGAAGCGGCTCTTCGAGGCCATCGAGGATGGCGATGCCATCCAAGCTGTCATTCGGGGCTCGGCGGTCAACAACGACGGTTCCAACAAAGTCGGCTACACGGCTCCCAGTGTCGATTCGCAAGCTGATGTGATTCGCTCCGCCCTGGCTTTTGCCCGCGTGCCTTCCGAGACCATTACTTATGTGGAGGCACACGGCACCGGAACTCTGCTTGGTGATCCTATCGAATTGACTGCCTTGTCAAAGGCTTTTCGTTCTGGTGTCGGCCGGAAGGTCCCTTGCGCCATCGGTTCACTGAAGACGAATATCGGCCACCTGGATGCCGCGGCTGGAATCGCCGGATTGATTAAGACGGTATTGGCGTTGGAACATAAGGTCCTGCCGCCCAGCTTGAATTTCGAAACTCCCAATCCCAAAGCCGGCTTTGAAGCCAGTCCGTTTTATGTCAATACCGGTCTCAGTGAGTGGAAGTCCGAAGGAACTCCCAGGCGCGCGGGCGTCAGCTCACTAGGCATGGGCGGAACAAATGTTCATCTGGTATTGGAAGAAGCGCCCGATCTCGATACAGAAACATCTGATCGCAAGCACCATCTGCTGGTTTTTTCCGCGAAGACCCAGGCCGCAGTGGAATGCTCAACCGCCAGAATTGCAGACCATCTCCAGACCTACCCCAACCTTCGACTTTCTAATATCGCCCATTCCCTTCAGGTAGGTAGAAAAGCATTTCCCTATCGGCGATCCGTAGTCTGCGAATCGGTCACGGAGGCGATCCAACGGCTTAGTCAGGCGAATGGCGAAGGACTTGTAACTGCGCGCGCAGACATGCGAAATCGCCCGGTGGTATTCATGTTTCCGGGACAAGGCGCTCAATATCCAGGGATGGGCGCGGGACTCTATCGCACGGACCGTGTCTTCCGCGAGCACGCCGATCAATGCGTGGAACTGCTGCGAGCGCGCTCCGGGATCGACTTAAGGCCGATTCTCTATCCGGACAGCCCCTTCGAGGAGTCAGACTCTCTGCAATTGGCTCAAACGCATATCACTCAGCCCGCGCTCTTCATCACCGAATACGCATTAGCCAAGGTTTGGATGCACTGGGGGATCACTCCCGAGGCGATGATCGGACACAGCATCGGAGAATATGTGGCCGCCTGTTTGTCCGGTGTACTGTCTCTCGATGATGCGCTGGCGATCGTCGCAAAACGGGGAGCGCTGATGCAGCAGACACAGCCTGGAACCATGCTGGCGATTTCCTGCTCGGCGAAGCAACTGGAAGCGTTCTTCAATGGAACCATATCGGTCGCTGCCATCAATACGCCGTCGAGTTGCGTAGTTTCTGGCGACACCGCAAAGATAGCCGCAGTGGAAGCTCTGCTGGTCAAAGAGAATATCTCTTGCCAGCGGCTTGCAACCTCGCATGCATTCCATTCCGGGATGATGGACCCGATTGTCGCGCAATTCCAGCGCGAGATAGCAAAGATAAAACTGGGGACACCGAAGATCCCGTACATTTCCAACTTGACGGGAGGATGGGCGACAGATGAAATTGTTACCGATCCGGAGAGCTGGGCACGACACCTGCGGAGTACCGTCCGGTTCTCGGACGGACTCACCGCATTGACTGCTTCTCCGGAACGCGTCTACCTGGAGGTTGGGCCGGGCCGATCGCTCTCTTCGTTTGTAAAGCTATGTTGCCAAGACAAACCGACTGCTTTCGTCGTTTCCTCGCTTACCCGGCAGAAACCCTACGATCACGAGAGTCGGCTGCTGCTCGAGGCCCTCGGCAGGCTGTGGACAGTTGGCGTCGAGGTGGATTGGCGCGGCCAATACAGCGCGGCCGAAGCACGCCGCATCTCTTTGCCGACGTATCCCTTCGAGAGACAGCGGTATTTTGTTGGGCCGACGCGCTCCGGGGTAACGCAGCCTGCTCTTCTCGCGAAGAAACTCGACATGGCGGATTGGTTTTATGCACCATCCTGGAAGCAAATGGTGGCCTGGAAACCCTCGGTGGTGCAGCAGAAAGCATCGACCTCATGGATGGTGTTCGCCGGTGGCGGCAAGCTGGAATCGGAATTTGTGGAGGAATTACGAAAGGCGAACGATGATGTTATCGTGGTGCTGGCGGGGCCGGAGTCAAGCGCCTTCGACCGGCTGGGAGCGGATGAATTTCGCATCGACCCTGTTAACGCCAGCCACTACAAGAAACTATTCGCTCTGCTCCCGGATTCTGGCCCCGGCAATTTTGCGCACTTTTGGAGTTTGACCCATGATGCTGGCGAGCCAGGGGATGTTTCTATCCATCGCGGTTTTCACAGCCTATTTTTGTTGGCGCAGACCGCCGGTGATGAAAGCATTGCCGAACAAAAGAACATATGGGTCGTGAGCAATGGCCTGGCGGACGTAGTACAGGACGACTTACCCATCCCTGACAAAGCAATCGTGCTCGGACCCTGCCGGACTATACCGCTTGAATATCCGAATCTGCATTGCGCGGTAATTGATGTTGGCCTGCCGGGGCGCGGCAGTGCCAGCGGGCTGCTGCGGTGCTGTGCGAACCCACCTCGATCCGCATTCATGGCCTACCGCATGGGAAGGTTTTGGAGCCAATGCTTGGAGCCTTCGCCTTTGGCTGCGAGCACCGAGGGCTTGCGTGTGCGAGAGGGCGGTGTCTATTTCATCACCGGCGCTTTGGGGGCAATCGCTCTGACGCTGGCCTTGCACCTGGCCAGAAAAGCGCAGGCCAAACTGATCCTAGTGGACGTTGCAGCCCCGCCAGCACGAGCAGACTGGGAGCGTCTTCTGGACACGGAGTCCACATCGGCCGCAGTGCGTCTGCAAATAAACACCTTGCGCAGCCTCGAAGAGTTGGGCACCCAACTTCTGCTGGCGCAGGCGGATGTGTGCGAGGAACGCCAGATCCGGGAGATCGTCGTACAAGCCATCGAAAAGTTCGGCGCCATCCACGGAGTGGTCCACGCTGCCGGAATGCCCGGCGGTGGAATCATCCAGTTCAAAACTGCAACGGAAATTGAAGCTGTGCTCGCGCCCAAGGTCAAGGGCACGCGCGTTCTAGAGCGTGTCTTCAAAGATCTGAATCTCGATTTCTTTGCTGCCTGCTCATCTGTCACATCTGTCCAAGGCGAATTCGCACACGTTGACAACTGCTCCGCAAACGCATTTCTCGATGCCTTTTGCTTGAACAATAGCTTCAAGCCGTCCACCCGAACCGTAGCGATAGGATGGGAAGCTTGGAAAGATGCCGTGATAGCCCATAATGGGGCTGTATCGGCAGACTTGGAGCACCTGCGCAGCCAGAGGCTGGCGCTGGCTCTCTCCACTGCCGAGGCAGTCGAGGTCTTCGACCGTATTCTCAATTTGGATGCCTCGCGATTGCACGTCCTGGTTTCAACTCGGGATCTGGGTTTTTTGTCGCGGCGGTCAAACTCAGTGCCGCAGTTACAGAAAAACACCGCATTCCTTGCGATGCCAGCGCCGCATAGCAGGCCCGAATTGAGCGGTATTTTCACCGCGGCCCGTAATGAGATCGAACACCGAATCGCAGAAGTTTGGAAATCCGTGCTGGGCATCGAAGCGATCGGCGTTTATGACGATTTTTGGGAACTTGGAGGTCATTCGCTCCTGGCCACCCAGGTAGTCTCCCGGCTCAAGGAGACATTTCACATACCGCTCCCGCTCCGCGCCCTCTTTGAAATGCCAACCATTGAAAAGCTGGCGGAAGAAACAGCTCGATTGCTGATGAGATCGGCGAATTCGGGCATTTTGTCTCAGTCTTTGGGATCGTCAGAGTTGCAAACCGCAGCCATTCTCCGGGTGGATCGCGAGGGGAAGCTGGCGCTGTCTTACGGACAACAGCGTTTGTGGTTCATCAGCCAGCTTGAGCCGGAGAATGTGGGTTACAACATACCTGTGGCAGTCAGGATCGCAGGGCCCTTGGATCTGGAGTCGTTGGAGGGAACTCTGCGGGAGATCGTGCGGCGGCACGAGTCGCTTCGCACCCGCTTCGTGAGCGTGAATGGTGAACCGCGGCAGATCATCGATACCAGCATCGCTGTGGAACTGCCGGTGACGGAGCTTAGCCATCTTCCCGAGCCGGAGCGTGAAGCGGAAGCGCGACGGCTGGCGCTGAAGGAAGCGCAGCAACCCTTCGATCTGGCGCGCGGACCGCTGTTTCGAGTGCAGTTGCTGCGGCTGGCCAGCCAGGATCATGTGCTGGTCTTCAACATGCACCACATCGTGAGTGATGCGTGGTCCGTAGGCGTACTGGTGCGCGAGGTTTCGGCCATCTACAACAACTTCAGCACCGGACAGCCTTCTCCCCTGCCCGAGCTGGATATTCAGTACGCCGACTTCAGCGCATGGCAGAACGAGTTGCTGAGTGGGCCCGTGCTGGAGGGACAGCAGGAGTATTGGAAGCGAAAACTGGCAGCAGTCGAGCCGCTGATGCTTCCCACCGACCGACCACGGACCCCAATGCAGCGCCAGGACGGCGCAACCATGCACTTCACGGTGCCCATGGAACTTACGGAAGCGCTCAAGACCTTGAGCCGGAAACAAGGCGCCACACTCTACATGATTTTGCTGGCGGCCTTTCAGGCGCTGCTTGGCCGTTACAGCGGACAATATGACATAGCGGTGGGATCGCCCATCGCAGGACGTTCCCGGACCGAGACCGAGGGATTAATCGGCTTCTTCATTAATATGCTGGTGTTGCGGACTGATCTCTCCGGCCAGCCCGATGCGATTGAGTTATTGCGGCGAGTAAAGGAAACCACCTTGGAGGCGTATGCCCATCAGGACGTGCCCTTTGGGAAGCTGGTGGAAGAGCTCCTGCCACAGTCGGAGAGGGCCAGATCGCCTTTATTTCAGGCGATGTTTGTTCTCCAGAACGTCCCTTGGACAGCCTTGGAATTGGGGGCAGCGAAAATGCTCCCCTTTAACGTAGATACCGGCGTAGCTCAATACGAGATATCGCTGTTTTTGACAGAGACCGGTTCCGGGATAGAAGGCTTCGCTGATTACAACACCGGCTTGTTTGAGGCTGTGTCCATTACCCGGATGATCGATCATTACCAGATGTTGCTAAGCGGTATTCTGGCCAAACCAAGTCAATCCATTGCTTTGCTGCCTCTCTTGACCGCAAACGAGCGAAAACAGGTTATCGAGGAGTGGAACCGGACGGAACATGAAATCCCAAAAGGAACGCTGGTGGAATTGTTTGAAGAACGGGTGCAGCGGAGTCCGGAGGCGGTAGCGGTGATCTGTGATGAAGGACAGCTGAGCTATCGGGAGTTAAATGAGCGAGCCAACCAGTTGGGCTGGTATCTTCGGGAGCACGGAGTGGGCCCCGAGGTTCTGGTGGGCATCTGCGTGGAGCGCTCGGTGGAGATGCTGGTGGGGCTGCTGGGAATCTTGAAAGCAGGCGGAGGCTATCTCCCGCTGGATCCAGATTATCCGGCAGAAAGGCTGAGATACATGGTGGAGGATTCACACCCAGCGCTGTTGTTGACTCAGGAGCGGCTACAGCAAGGGTTAGTGGATGCGGGAGCACAGCAGGTGCTGTGCCTGGATCGTGACTGGGAGACAATCCGAAAACGGCCGGTGACGAATCTGAAGCGGATCGGTTCAGCGGAGAACGCGGCGTACGTGATCTACACCTCGGGTTCGACCGGGAAGGCCAAAGGGGTGCTCATCGCACACCGGGCTCTTTGCAATCAACTTGTCTGGATGCAATCGGTCTTTGGGCTGAGCAGCTTCGATCGGGTGCTGCAGAAAGCTTCCTTCAGCTTTGACGGTTCGGTGGAGGAGATTTTCGCGACGCTGGTTGGGGGCGCGCAGTTGATTCTGGCCAAGCCCGGTGGCCAAGTGGATATCGAGTATCTAGTTGGATTAATAAAAGAGAGAGGGATCACTTTTATTGATCTCACTCCCTCGCTATTACGTGGGTTGCTGGAAAATCCGGAGATGGAAGCTTGCACATCGTTGCGCTGGGTATTGAGCGGAGGGGAGAGCCTGAGCTTTGAGCTGCAGGAGATGTTTTTCCAGAAGATGTCGGCGGAACTGTTCAATACATACGGTCCGACCGAAACGACGGTGCAGTCGAGTTATTGGAGGTGTCACAGGGGGCAAGGAGGAGGGGGAGGAGGAGTGCCGTTGGGAGGACCATTGAGCAATACACAACTTTACGCTTTGGATCAGGGGGCAGAAGCGGTGCCGGTGGGTGTGGCCGGAGAGTTGTGCATTGCGGGCGCGGGGCTGGCGCGGGGATATCTGAACCGGCCGGACCTGACGGCCGAGCGTTTTGTACCCAATCCGTTTGTAGCGAGTAGGGAGGGGAGCGGGAGAGGTGGAGGGCAAAGGCTGTACCGGACGGGAGATAAGGTGAGGTGGCGTAGCGATGGGAATCTGGAGTATCTGGGGCGGCTGGACCAACAGGTGAAGCTTCGTGGGTTCCGGATTGAGCTAGGGGAGATTGAGGCGGCGCTGCAGGAGCAGGCGGGAGTGCGGCAGGCGGTGGTAATAGCGCGGGAAGACCAGCCCGGCGATAAGCGGCTGGTGGCCTATGTGGTGGCCGAGCCGGGGAGTGAGAAGAACGACCAGGGAGGCAGGACAGCGGGGCTGCGGATCAGCGCGTTGCGTGAGCATCTGCGAGGCAAATTGCCGGAGTACATGATGCCCAGTGCCTATGTGCAGCTAGAGGAGCTTCCGCTGAACCACAATGGGAAGATCGACCGGAAGAGCCTGCCGCCACCGGATACGGATACGCCTGAGCAAGAATATGTGGGACCACGACATGCCACGGAAGAAACTCTTTGCCGGCTGTGGCAGGAAGTATTGCGGCGGGAACGTGTGGGAATTCACGACAACTTTTTTGAGATCGGCGGGCATTCTCTCCTGGCCGCGCAGGTGGCCACCCGCACGCGTGAAAGCTTCCAGGTGGACCTTCCGTTA
>Ga0302176_10000092_pt1 | contig 68046 bp, 50 predicted proteins | sample I_Palsa_E1_1_FD_198787 | JGI IMG/M metagenome (GOLD analysis project Ga0302176, IMG submission 198787) | Peat permafrost microbial communities from Stordalen Mire near Abisko, Sweden - I_Palsa_E1_1 | ecosystem: Environmental > Terrestrial > Soil > Palsa > Peat permafrost | place: Sweden...
CCCGCGAACGCAAGACTGGAGGGGTGGGGCTGGGCCTGGCCATTGCCAAACAGGCTGTAGTCCTTCACGGCGGAGAGGTCAGAGCGGTAAATGTACCGGGCGGGGGGCTTGAAGTACAATTCACCCTACCAGTAGTTTTTTCCAGTCAATCGGTAAGCAAACTGTAAGCAAACTGTAGACCATACAGCCAAACTGATTCGAGCGGCAGCGTTCGAATCAAGAGTCCTACCGCTGTTCATTCTGGCTGCAGCAACTTCGATTTCTTACTCGCGTGCGTCAAGCACGAAAGTTTTCTCATACTCAAATCGAGGCAGGGCGGCATTCCTAGCATAGAGCCTGCGGTCTCACCGGATTGCGCGCCATCTCTTAAACGTCGCGCCGCCGTGTCCTGACCGCCCCAATCGTCGTTTCCGGCCACATTCTTATCGCGGCCTCGCTAGGCTAGCCACGATCTCCTGTTTTAGTGGGTCCCCGAGATGCGCTATTTCCATCTCGCGCCTACTTTCCGGTAATTGACTGCCGACGTCATAACCCTGTCTCCAAATCTGCCACAAGAAATAATGGTTCCCATATACATGAAACACGAGCTTGGTTTCATGGCTATCGTTTCCCGAGGCACACAAACAAGGAGTAATGAAAATTGCTTGCGTTGAGTCTGACCCCCGCAAGAGGAGTGTCGACCCATTCATGGTGATTGGAGTTATCGTGTATTGGCCCGCACGCAATGTCGTATTGCCGACAACGAAATCGAACGGGATATTCCCTGCGAATCCCACCGATTGGGCTCGGGCCCCGGCAACGATGAATAAACTCGCCAGAACAACCAGCACATATCTGTTCACAGAATCTCCTTTTGTAGACGATCTCGCGATCCGAACTTCCTACATCTCAGAGACGTGAATTAAAGACTCTTATGCGTAAAGACTCGTTCCTAGTTTGGTTAAGTATTTGTGGTCCGAGTGTGAAGTGCCAATTGGGTTGGCATGGGCAGCAACTTGACTTTGAGACCTTCGCTTTGTTTTCGCGATGACTTCATCTCGATTGGTCTGAGAGAAAGATTGTGACAAATCTTTACTCACAGCTTGCAAACACTTTACTGACAGAGCATCACACTTACGTTAAGGTCGCAAAGAGCAATAAGGACGGAGGCATATGAAAGGCGCAACAGATCAAGTCGATGCACTCGGCAGTTTTGCCTACACGAGAGAAGACTGCCGGTTGAGGGTGATACTGGCGGACGGCTCGGTCGAATGTATGGACACTATATTAGCGCTGCTTGAGTTGCATAGCGTCGTCGATTTGATTGGCCGCGCCGCCGACTTTGAAGAGACGATCGAGTTAGTGGTCAATCACCAACCGGATCTCGTGCTTGTGGATCTTGATATACCTTTAGTCAATCTGGTCATTCCGGCCATAATTCTGTGTAGGTGCGCAGCCTTAAAGGTTGTAGGGCTCTCCCAAGGCGTCTTTCCCTCGCACGCAAACGATCCCTTGATGGCCGTCGATGCTCTCATTCACAAGCAGGATTTGTGCCATGACTTATTGCCGGTTATTAGTGCGCTCTATGGCCGACCGAAGTGGGAAGGCTGACGGCATAACATATGTGACGGGCCACGCGCCACAACGTTTGCCGTTCCTATTCTTCGCAGAGCATCGTTGGGACATCGTTCAACTCCTCGCCATTTACCGTTTCTCACTGTTCAACGGCAGGGGTGGCCTGTCTACATCACGTGCCGGTCATAGCAGCTTGTTCCCGTGTCTACATCACGACGCGAAGGAGTCTGCAAGAAACTCAATCGTGGTACACATCGTGGTACACAATAGCTTCGCCTAGAGCGTACTTCCAATGACTTACAATGCCGTCCGTGTTCTCTAAGTTGTTGAAAATGCTTGTTAATCTTTCACTGTCACGGCAGAGGCCGCGGGTTCGAGTCCCGTCGTCCCCGCCACTCTTTTCCTTCGCCTGCGCGTAGAGAAGGACGGCCGCTTTTGTGACGTTGTCGGCCTGGAAACCAGCGGCTTTTATTCCCGCCGACGCATTTAGTACTTTTTCTCTCGCATTATTCACTGTGCCGAGTCGCAGCGCCTCACATTCTCGCGTGGTTGTGTTCGAGCGCGATACACTTCGCATTGCGCTGAATTGGGGAGTCCTATGTTCAAACTTTTTCGCCGTTTGTTGCAGTCTATTTTTTGTGTGGTGTTTCTCGTGGTGGTTGGTGGTGGGCAGGTCGCGCCTCTCATCACCAATATCAGTGGCCGTCACAGTACTAGCCTTGATGGCCCGTGGCACGCGATTGTCGATCCCTACGACACTGGGGCCTTCGATTACCACGGCCGGCCGCTGACCGATCACAGTGCCTTCTTCAAGAACCATAAGCCTGAATCGAAGTCCGAGTTGGTCGAGTACGATTTTGATAGCTCGGCGACGCTTCAGGTGCCCGGCGATTGGAACACGCAACGCGAGTCGCTCTTGTTCTATGAAGGGAGCGTCTGGTACGAACGGTCTTTCGATTACGCCAGACCGGCTGGGAGAAGATTGTTTCTGCACTTTGATGCCGCCAATTATCTGGCTACCGTGTATTTGAATGGAGAGGAACTTGGCCGGCACGAGGGCGGTTTTACTCCGTTCGATTTCGAAGTTACTGACCGGGTTCGACCGCGCAATAATTTTGTAGTCGTCAGAGTCGACAACACACGCCGAGCCGACCAGGTTCCAGCAGTTTTGACGGACTGGTGGAATTACGGAGGGATTACGCGCCCGGTGACGTTAGTCGATGTGCCTGAGACGTTTGTTCAAGACTACTTTATTCAACTTGAAAAAGGATCGACGCGGCGAATCAACGGCTGGTTGCAACTTAACGGACCCCAGCTTCAGCAGAAAGTGACAATCCGGATTCCGGAAGCCGGATTAAGCAAAACATTTCAGACGAATTCCAAAGGGCGCGGAGAATTTTCTTTTGACGCCGATTTGACGCTTTGGTCGCCAGAAAATCCAAAGCTTTACGATGTTGCGATTGCAAGCGAGAGCGAGGAAGTCGCAGATCGCATGGGGTTCCGATCCATTGAGGTGCGGCGCACAAAGATATTGCTCAATGGGAAACCGATTTTCCTACGCGGAATCAATCTTCACGAAGAAGCTCCATTGCGACCGGGCCGGGCATGGAGCGAAGACGATGCGCGAACGCTCTTGAGTTGGGCGAAGGACCTCGGTTGCAACTTCGTCAGGTTGGCTCATTATCCCCACAGCGAAGCGATGTTGCGCATGGCAGATCAGATGGGAATCATGGTGTGGGGTGAAGTGCCGGTTTACTGGGTTATCGAATGGGAAAATCCTGCAGCGCTGCGCAATGCTGAAACTCAATTGAGTGAGATGATGACTCGGGATCACAATCGAGCGTCGCTCATTATCTATTCTGTCGCGAATGAGACGCCGATCAGCGGCGCGCGAAATACCTTCTTGGAGCGCCTCATTCAGGATGCTCACTCATCGGACCCCACTCGACTGGTTTCTGCCGCGCTGCAGGCTCACGAGGGCGTGGAGGGGAATCACATCACCATGCGCATAAGCGATCCGGTCGCGAGCGACCTCGATGTCGTTGGGATCAACGAATATATCGGCTGGTATTCGCATCTGCCCGCGGACGCGGACACTGCGGAATGGAAATCAGACTACGTTAAGCCGCTGATCATGAGTGAATTCGGAGGCGACGCGCTCTTTGGATATCACGGCGATGCGCTAACCCGTTGGACTGAGGAGTATCAGGAGAGCTTTTACCAGCACCAGATCACGATGCTGAAGCGCATTCCGTTCCTGAGTGGAACTGCGCCGTGGGTACTTAAAGATTTTCGCAGTCCGCGGCGCATGCTGCCGCACTTTGAAGATTATTTCAACCGGAAAGGCTTGATCACGGATCACGGCGAGAAGAAGAAAGCGTTCTTTGTACTGCGGGAGTATTACCGCGAGCAGCAAGCGCGTGAAGCACATTGATCGCTGCTGCTACTGGTTCACGCCGCTGGCTAGAAAGCCTCCGTCGACTACGAGGGTTTGCCCTGTAACGAAAGATGCGGCATCGGAGCAGAGGTAAACCGCGGCTCCGACGAGTTCTTCAGTCTTGCCGAAGCGGCCCATGGGCGTTCGGCTCAGTAGTTCCTGGCCACGCGGTGTGTTGTCCAGCAGGTCTGCATTCAGGGCGGTGCGGAAGACGCCGGGCGCGATGGCATTCACGGTCACCCCTTTCTTCGACCACTCCACGGCGAGTGAGCGCGTGAGCGAGACAACTGCTGACTTGCTGGCGGCATAGGCGGCGACTTGGTTGAGCGCAACGAAGCTGTTCAGAGAAGCGATGTTCACAATGCGGCCGTAGCCGCGCTCAAGCATGGGCTTGCCGAAGATCTGGCAGGCGCGCAGCGTGCCGGTGAGGTTCGTGTCGAGAACGTCGGCCCATTCTTTCTCGGGCATGTTGAGAGTGGGCGTGCGCTTAATGATTCCGGCGCAGTTGACGAGGATGTCGACTTTGCCGAAGCTCTGGAGTGAAGCTGCTAATAGCTGTTCGAGCGAAGCGCGGCTGCACACATCCGCGCGGAGGCGTAAAGTCTTGCGTCCGCGCCGCTCGATCTCGGTAGCAGTTTCATCGACTTGTTCCTGGCGTCGCGCAGACGCGATGACGTCGGCTCCGGCGTCGGCGAGGCCGAGGCTCAGAGTGCGGCCGATTCCGGAGGTGCCTCCGATCACAACGGCAGTTTTGCCTTCCAGGCTGAAGATGTTCGTCGTCATTATTATTGTCTCTCCGCCGCTGAGGTGAGCACGCCTGCCTCGCGCAGCCGTGAAAGTATCTCTTCGACCGCTTCCTTCGGACTTCCGTCAACGCTAACTGACCAAGCGTCGGATGGCGGTTCTAGCGTCGCCAATTGGCTATCGAGCAGGTCGGGGTTCATGTACGGATGATGGCGTGCGTTCATGCGTTCTCTGATCAGAGCGGAAGGTGCATACAAATAAATAAAACGTAATTCGTTGTTTGCAAAGCAGGCGCTCAGCAGGTCCCGATATTGTTGTTTCAGCGCCGAGCAGGCAAAGATGGCATGCTCGCTTTGTTGTTGATATTGCAACATGCGCTCATGCACGGCGTTGAGCCACGGTTTTCGGTCGGCATCGGTCAGTGGAATTCCGGCCGCCATTTTCCGCCGATTTTCTTCGGAATGATAATCGTCAGCATCTTCGAACTTCCATCCGGTGCGAGTGGCCAGCAACTTGCCGATGGTCGTCTTGCCGACGCCGCTCACACCCATCAAGACAACGATCATGAATTGCGCTCCAGCAACTTGTCGCGGTAAGCCCACAATCCCAGCCCTGGATTTGGAATGAAAAAGATCTCCTCGCCGTCGACATTGTTGTAGCCGTGGTGAAGCGCGTCCGGATTGTAGCGCTTCAGCATAGTGTCCAAATCTCCGAACTCAAAGCCCACGCTTTCAACCTCTTCTTTGCTGAGCTGGCCGGGACACCACGTGATTTTGAAACGACCTTCGGAGGAGCCATGGATGAGATGAGCAGCCGCGCTCAGATCACTAGCGAGATCCGCATTCGCACTCACAGCTGCTAGCGTGGCCGGCGTTCCGCGATAGCCGTATTTGCGGATCAGCGCGTCAATGGCGCGGTCTTCGCCGAATTCTTTTACGCCTGGTGCGAGAATGATCAGCTCCGCATCATCGGCCAACGCCATGCGCGTGCGGTAGACCGCTTTGTTGCCGATCCATGTGCTGTGAAATTCGTGCGGATCGAGATAGACGACGGCCTTGCGGATGGGCGCGTCGAGTATTTCGAAGTTCACTTTCAAGCTGAGTTCGGCGGCGCGATGAAAGCACTCAGCATCATCGCCGATGAAAAGACCGCGCACCGCAAGGCCATTCTCGGCGCGACCGATGACTGTGAGCACGTAGACAAGCCGCAGATTCCGCAAGAAACGATCTGCCGCGTAGTTAAGCACACTGCGAACGGGATTTTCGGCGCGGCCCATGATGCGCTCCATGCCGTACACCGCGCCAAGGTAGTGGCTGCGATTGATCGAGTCGCGGCCTCCCGTGCCGACAAGAATATTTTTGTTGTAGTTGGCCATGCCGATGACTTCATGGGGTACGACCTGGCCGATAGAAAGAATAAGATCAAAGTTTCCCCGCGTGACGAGGCGGTTAACCTGCGCTGGCCACGCATAATTCAGCTTGCCTTCCGACTGTTCGCGGATGAACTCGGCTGGAACCTCGCCGAGAGTTTCGACATCGGTCCGCCAGTTGTGGACGTGGAAAAGCTGTTGCGGCATGGCGCCGAACATTCGCGTGATCTGCTCGGGCCGCATGGGAGCGTGCGTGCCGAGAGCGGGAAGCACGGCCTGGAGCCGGTCGCCGTAATACTCCCACGCGTAGCGCGTTAGATCGCCGGCACGGGAGTGCAAGCGGCTGTGGTCGGGCGGCACGATGAGTACGCGATTCCGCTCTCCTAGCTTCGCCAGACTCTCCGCAAGAAGCTCTTGCAACTGAGGAAGCAGATCGCTGTCGATGCCGCCGATGGCGCAGTAGAGGCTCATACCGTGAATTCCACTTTAAATGATTCAGGGCGTCAGAGTCAGAAATGCCACGCCGTAACCGTTGAGAGTCAAGGTTATCTGTGCACTCGGCGTCACTGAAGTTGCTGTCGGCCCTGAGGTCGGACTTGTGGTGGAATCGATCGTCAGCAGGCTGGCCGACGTGAACGAGCCTAACGCGGAAACATCGAGACTGACGGTTCGCGGTGCGCCCGGACCGTTGTTGTCGGTGGGCATGTTCACCGCATGGTTCGCGACCATGATTACGACACTGCCGTCGCTGTTCAGCACCGGCAAGATTTCCAGGTCTGCGCTATCAGTATCGGTGTAGGGCAGCAGGGTCGCTCCCGGCGGCGAAGGAAACATTCGCTCAAGCCAATAGTCTACCCAGTAGCTAAGCTGGATCTGCGCTTGTGAGGTCGTGACGTTGACTTCTCCGAATTCCGCGTCGGCTGCGAAATCCCAGTGGTAAAGAGCTTTTATTCCGGCTTTGCCGAGCTGCGAAAAAACATAAGGCCGCCAAGCGGCGAAGAAGGCGCTCGATCCACGCTGATCGAGAACGAATTTCTGGCCGGGATTGCAGGCGCTCATTCCGTTGCCGGCGTCGTAATCCGCATTCACATTGTTTTCAGTGACCCAGACTGGCACTGAAGCTAACGCCGGATTCGCGGCCATCAGCGAATACCAGAGCTGCACGTCTGTCACAAAGTTGAAGTTCCCGTTTGCATTCGTCGCAACTGAGGCGAAGATCGCAACATCGTCGGTAGTCTGATCGCAGGTCGAATAGAAATGCGTAGCGACCACGTCGACAGGGGCGTTCACGCCGCTCACAAATGTTGGAACCCAGTTCTGTACCTGGTTTTGAAAGTCCGCCAGCTCCACCGCGGCGATCTTGATCGATGGATCGATCGCCTTCATCGCCGGCACCAAGGTGTTGTACATCGTTACGTACAATTGCGGCGTAAGCGGCGTTGGTTGGGTTTGATTATCGTTGTTAATGTTTGGTTCGTTGTAGATGCCCCACCAGGTAATTGGGTAAGAACTCTGCGACACATAGGTCTGGCCATTCGCTGTGAAGCCGCCAGTGTTGTAGTACTGGACCAGATTCTGCGCGTAGCCCGCAAATTGCTGAAAGGTGGCGTCGGCAAAATTGTTCCCGCTGTCATCACCCTGATACATAAACGGAGGCGCCTTCGCGATCTGAAACTCCGGACTGTGATCGTCCACGCTCAACACCGGCTGGGTGATCGCATCGAGAACATTGAAATTCCATGCGGTCGAACTGCTGCCGGCCGTTCCCTGTGGAACTCCTTCTGAAACCCCCTGCAACCGAATGTGTTGCGACTGCAAATTTCCCAGCGTCGTGGTCAATCCAGAATAATCCTGAAAGACTGTGTAATCCCATTCGGCGGGCTGGAACGATGTGGACATCGCGACCCCGAATGTGCCGTTATTGCCGGACGTGATTTGCGCCGACGCGCCGATTGTCAACGTAAGGTTTGCCGTGCTTGAGAGTGTGCCGTCGCTCGCGGTCACGGTGAGAGGATAATTTCCCGCAGCTGCCGTTCCGGCGGTGAACGAAATGCTACCGCTGTTGACATTTCCCGGCGGCTGAATCTGATCGCTCGCGCCTGTGGCGAGTCCGGTGACGGTTAACGTGACATTGCCCGTGGTGCCGCTTCTGAGAAGAGTCGCATTCACGGTCACGGAAGTCGTTTGTCCCTGAAAGACTTGAGCAGTGTCACTCGAGAGAGAAAGCGTCAGGGAACTGGGAGTAGTGCTCGAACTCATGCTCCCGCCGCCGCAACCTGCCAACAAGGAAAGCAAAATAAAAAGCGCGAGATGCCATCGCTGAGATGTTTCGATTCTGCACATCTGTCCTCCTTTTTCCTCCTTTTATTTCAGTCGGGCAGAGCCTCGACTTTGATCCGTTGTTGACGGGCGGCATCATTGCCTGGATCGATTTTCAAAACGCCGTCGAGTATTTGCAAAGCGTTTTGTCGATCTTTCAGCATCGAGTAAACCTGCGCAAGATCCAGGTAGGCCGGCGCGAAGTAAGGGTCCAGCTGAATCGATTCTTTATACAGATCCATGGCCGCCGTTACCTGTCCCTGTTGCATGCGCAGGCGAGCAAGCTGGGTCCGAACTTCGGCGGATTTCGACCCGGCATCAATCGCCTTTTGGAAGGCACGGGCGGCGCGCTCTTCGTCTCTCGGGCGCGCGACACGGAGAGCGGATCCGTATGCAGCCTCGATCTCAGCATCGTTGGGAAATGCGGCAGCGGCCTGCTCCAGCAGTGCGAGGCCCTTCTCGCCAAGTTCGGGGAAGCGCGCGGCAACCTGAGAATGAGCCAGCGCAAGGCCTCGCAAATTCGCCTGTGCATCGCCCGAGCCGGCGGACTTTGTGTCGAAGATCAAATCCGTGGGAAAGGATGAATCTGCACTTTGCAGTGCCGCCGGAATTTCAGATGGAGTCCGCAGAATTCGGTGGTCTGTGATTGACGAGTGGCCGATATTCTCGGTGGGCTGCTTAGGCATGTGGCATGAAATGCAGTTGTCGGGCGGCGAAGTGGCTTGCCTTTGCGCAAGTGGGGCGCGGCAACTGCTGGTGGTGTGGCAGCTCAGACATCGGCTGCGAAAAGAATTCGTTGCCTGGTCGCCGCGCAGCTGAACGTGAGGATCATGGCATGAAATGCAGCCGAGCTTTCCATTGCTGGCGGCCCAGCAGCGGCTCAGCTTTAATTGTTCAAACTGATCGAGCGCTACGAAATGATTTCCTTTGATTTGTTGCGGAACCGAAAATATTGACACTACATCGCCCAGAGAAGTTCCCGGCCGGAAGTCGAGATAAGTCTTTCCGGGCAGAAGGACGCGAGCATCTCCCGCCAAGTGGCACTGCGCACAGACATCATCGCGAATTTCGGGGCGTAACTTTCGGGGATTTACGATCGACAGATCAATCGCTGCTTCGTCGATGGGCAATCCCAGTGCAGCTTCTTCCGTGTGTTGCCTCACATGAGTCGCGCCCGGCCCGTGGCAGCGCTCGCACCCCACGGTCAAAAAACGAAACGGAGGCTGTTGGAAACGATTGTGACTGCCGGCAACCAGCAGCGGCTGGCCGGTGTGGCAGTCCACGCACAGCTCGACTACGCGACGCGTGAAACCGTGGAATGCGCCTTCGCTGTAACCGGGCGATAAATCCCAACCTCGAATGCGCTCGTAATAAGAAATGGGAGAGACGAAGAGCGAGTCTCCCTTGGCCACCAGATAACTCTTTCCGACATCGCCAGCACCCACGGTGTACGCGATTTCGTGGGTTTCAGAAAAAATGACGCGCCCTTTGGAATCGCTCTCGGATTCTTCGTGGATGATTTTTCCGTCGCGGGCATAAATCGAATACGTCTGGTTCAGCTTCTGATTGATTATCTTGACTGGCTTCGCCAATTCGCGCAGATCATCGGGGGAGGGAATTGAAACCGATCGTCCCATCCCTGTCTGCTTAAACGTTTGGTACACCGAGGCGTGGCACTTGCGGCAAGATTCGTCGCCGACATATTCCACGCCGGGCCGCGCGTTCAAGAATTGCTGCGGCGGTGCGGCGGCTGTTTTTTCGTTCTGGCGCGCTTCCGCGATGCGCAAGCTCGCGCACGCCAGAACGATTGCCGCCAGCCCAACGATCCATATCCCGCGGACCCATATCGCGTTGACCCATCTCACGCGAACCCATAGCGCTCGACGCATTGTTCTGAGCCGGCGATAAGGAGAAAACAACCCCGCGCGGCGATTCATGGATTCACGGGATTCTTCTGCGGGCGGATCCCTTTGCCCTCTTCAATGGTATAAATCTGGTCTACTGTGAGATTGCCGAGATGCTCTACGAGCCCGCTAGGCCATGCGATTTCGATGCTGTCAATCTTCGCTTCGGTACCGAGGCCGAAGTGCAGCCGAAGATCGTTTTGCGAAAGGTAGCTGCCGCCGCCGCGAACCTCATTAAACTGCTCGAGCTTTCCCGAATGAATGGTAAGCCGCGCACCGATGGCCGCCCGGTTGCTCTTCGTTCCTTGCAGACTGAATTCAACCCAATGATTTCCGTTTGCTAAATGATTGCGCAGCAGAGTTGGAGGTTCGCCGACGTTCAAAATCAACGCATCGATTGCCCCATCATTCCAAACGTCGCCGAACGCTACTCCACGGCGTGAAGCCAGGGGCAGGGCCGCGAGTCCCGAAGCGGCGGAATCATCTTCAAACGTACCGTCGTGCTTATTAAGATGAAGAAAGATTGGCTCGCTATAACGCGCGCCTTCGCTGACGTTGTCCACCTGCGGATACACATGCCCGTTGGCAATGAGAATATCCAGCCAGCCATCATTATCGAAGTCCACAAAGCCGGTACCCCAGGCCACATCAGGAATGCTTGCCTGCGCGAGTTGCGACGTCCGGCTAACGTCCTCGAAAACCCCGTGACCCAGGTTGCGGTAAAGCGTTTTGGGTTGGTCGGCAAACGTGGTGTCGATGATGTCGAGCAACCCGTCGTGATTGTAATCGCCAAAGTCCACGCCCATGTTGCCCTGCTCCTGCCCGTCGCCGCTTAAAGCTACGCCGGCAAGCAGAGCTACATCGGTAAATGTCCCGTTGTGATTGTTGTGGTAGAGATAGTTCGCGCCCGCATCGTTGGCGACGAATAAATCTGGCCAGCCGTCGTTATCATAGTCACCCCACACCACGCCCAGTCCATAGCGGCCTTCGGAATCATGAACGCCTGCGCGCACGGAAACTTCTTCAAACGTGCCGTCGCCGCGGTTGTGATAAAGCAGATCGCTCTCACCCTCAAGCCCCCACGGACCACACTGCACCAGCACCCCTTTGAAGCGACAGAATTTGCCCTTGCCGAATTCGGGTAAGTTGTTGAGATCGACATGCACGTAGCGTGAGACAAATAAATCCACGTGACCGTCGCGATCATAGTCGGCCCAGGCCGCGCCCGTGCTGAATCCGCCGCCGCGCACGCCGGCTTTTTCCGTGACATCCTCGAACTTACAATTTCCGAGATTACGATACAGCACGTTGCCGCCGTATCCGGTGGCGTAAATATCGAGGAGGCCGTCGTTGTCGAAATCGGCGACGGCCACGCCCATGCCCCATCCGCGGCGAGTGAGCCCAGCTGCCTTTGTGATGTCTTTGAAAGTTCCGTCCGGCTCCTGGTGATAGAGCGTGATCATCGGATCGCCGCCATCACGGTAGCGATCGACGGTAGAGCCGTTCACGGTGACGATGTCGAGTTTGCCGTCGTTGTCGCAATCGAACAGGCCAACCCCGCCGCTCATGGATTCGATAACGTAACGCTTGTCGGGCGACGATTGATGGGCGACGGTCAGGCCGACTTTAGGAGCGACGTCTTCAAATATGGGGCCGTGATATGCGGCAGCCTTGTCTTTATCTTGCGCATGATCTTTATCTTGCGCCCGATTTTTATCTTGCACCCGACCTTGCGCACGAGCAAGAGACGCGCCAACCAGCATTACGCCGAGCAGGATTCCGCAAGCGATGAAGCGCGTTGTTAAGACTCCCCGGCGCATCCGAAGTGAATCCTATCATGGCGATCTCGTGCCGTTGCGATTGCGACTGCCAACAAACCGCGGGTCAGTTCACCGTGAGTGGAATGACCACGTTAGTGTCGGCGGTGCCGTTCGCTCCGCTGCCGCTGTTGCTTTCGGTGAAGGCATAAACGGTCACGGTGTAGCTGCCCGGGGTCGTGCCGCCGGAGGGAACTATCGGCCCTTGATTGCTGGCGCTGCTGCCACCGCAGCTCCAGGTCGCGGCTCCAGTAAGAACCAGACCAGCGATTAGCGCGCAGGCGTACAGAAGTTTGCGACGCCGCCTATCCGTGACAGGCGCGAGGAGCACGGACACGAAAAATCCCATCATCGTTATGGGCAACCACGTTCGGCTCTTCGAACCAAAAGGAGGCGGCACCGAACTCGCCGTGGTCGTACTCGAAGTACCACTGTTGGCTGTCGTTGTAACCGAGACTGTTACCGTCTCCGGAGGGCTAACGCTCGAGCTTGAGTTGGCGACATACGGGTTCAGGGGATCGCTTGTCTTGATGGCACAACTCGCCTTGGGCGCATTGGTGCTGCAAGAGAAATAGACGTAGCCGGTATCGGCCGAGAGACTGGGAGTGAACGTGCTGCTGTTGCCGGTTGTTGCTCCCGCAGTCACGGTGATGGCAGCGGGAGCTCCCATTGCCGGAGCGGTCACCAGCGCCGACGGGTTATATTGCCGAACATAGTCCACCGTCATGACTCCCGGATTGGGTGTCGACGAGCTAGGCGTTCCGCCCAGAGTGCCTCCGACCGCTATGTTCGCGAGGAGGAAAATCTGCGCATTAAAAGGCCATGTATCTCCAGACGAAAGATTACTGGGAGTCTGAATGAAGAAGGGTTGCGTAGGATCGTCCACATAGAACTGCAACATGTTCGCGGACCAAATCGTTCCGTAGGTATGGAAGGCGGTATTGGATTGCTGGCCGTTGGGGAAAGTGTAGAACGCTCCAAGCCCGGACCCTCCGCTCACAGTCGTATGGATCGTAGTCTTGGTTCCTGCTGGACCCATTCCACCATCAACCTGCGTGGACCAGTCCTCCAAAAAATCCACTTCGCCGCATGCGGGCCAAGGGGTTGTGTTGATGTCGCTGCCGAGAGACCAAAAGGCCGGCCAAAGACCCTGGCTCGTGGTGTCGGGTAACTGGATGCTCGCTTCGATCCGGCCGTACTGAAAATTCTCCAAGCCTTCGGTATTCATGCGGGTCGAATACCAGGTTCCGCCGCTGTTTATGGCCTGAATGACGAGATGCCCATTGCCATCCACGTAGACCGTGTTGGAGGTGATGGCCCCAGCGGGGCAGCCACTGGAGTTTCCCGCATAACCCTGAGGTCCGCAGTACACTTCCAGTTCATTATTGCCCCAGCCGTTGTTGTTGCCGAGGTCGAAGCTCCACACCGTGGTGTCGGGCGAACCTGCAGCCCCGCTGAACTCTTGGCACCACTGCGGAGTCCATGTCACTGCTCCAGTCGTGCTCGGGGAAACACCCGTACAACCACCGGCGGCGACCTGTGCGTGCAGCGTCCCCGCGAGAAATAAAATCGTGATCGCAAGAAGGAATCTCGTTCGGCAGACCAAACCCCAACTCACTCGAATGCTCATTCGTGACTCCTTCTTCGCGGAATGCGAGTCCGTACATGTTTCGGTTTCCTCAGCAGAAAACCGATTTTCCACATGGGACCACACCTTCAGACCGCGAGTCAAGGAAGAGTTTCACAGAGACAGTTGATCTCTGATTCGCGCAGCCAAAAATTCTTTCGATACCCCAACCGCCATCTTCGCCAACTGTGTGCGGCGCGCAATCGCCAAAAGAAGACCGGTATTCTGCGAGCTATCTTGTGGTATTGTGTTCTGAATTCGCGTTTCCGCTCGCAATAAAACGCGTTCCCGCAGCGAATATCGTTTGTCCACGAAGACACGGGGGAGTGAAATGCAAGCACATCAGTTGGCCTCATCACGGTTGAAATTTCTGAGCTGGTTGGCCGTATTCGCCTTGGCACTCGTAGCGACCGCTTGCGGCGGTGGCGGCGGCGGCGGATCTTCAAACCAGTTGCCACCCCCACCGCCGCCTACTGCAGCCACGCCTGCCTTCTGGCCGGTGCCCGGCTCGTACAGCCAGACCCAATCCGGACAGGCGGTCACGCTGTCAGATAGCTCCTCTGGCGCAACCATCCACTACACGACGGACGGCACCACACCCACTACTTCATCGACTGCGTACTCGGCTCCGATCACGGTCACCGCCGCAACAACCACAATCCAAGCTATCGCCGGCGGTACCAATTTCACATCGAGTCCAGTAGCAAGCGGCCTGTACACGCTTACGCCTCCCGGCAACGGACCTACCGTTCAGGTGGTAGTGACGACCGATAATCAGTCGATGCAGTTAGCGGCGCAGCCGGCGGCGCTCAGTTTCTCGACCGCGAACGGCGGCGGCAATCTGGTCTATGTGGATGAAACCCAGGTTTATCAGACGATCGAAGGATTTGGAGCGGCCACAACCGACTCCGCGATGTACTTGCTGAACGAGGTAGCGACGCCGACTCAACTTTCGCAGGCCATGACCAACTTGTTCACCTATAACGGCAACTGCGCTGTACTGACGACCTGTGGCATTGGCCTCAGCTTCATCCGCAATCCGATGGGTGCCTCTGACCTAGCGCGGACTGTGTATTCCTTCGATGGCGATAGTGGGCCAGTCGATCTCCCTTTGGCGAATTTCTCAATTTCGCACGACCAGGCAGATATCATCCCGCTGATTCTGCAAGCGAAAACTCTCAACTCCAATCTCAAGATCATGGCCAATCCCTGGAGCCCTCCCGGCTGGATGAAAGATTCCGACTCCATGGTCAGCGGCTCCGCTCAAAATTACCTTCTTTCCAGCATGTACACCCCTTTCGCCAAGTATTTCGTGGATTACATTCAGGCGTACGCGGCGGCAGGTATCAACATCGACTACATTTCCTTGCAGAACGAACCGCTATACGTTCCTCCAAGTTACCCTGGAATGTGCATGCCCGCAGATCCCACTGCGACGGACTGCCCCGGGTCGCAAACCGATCAGATGACAGCATTGTTTAATAACGTGTTGCCGGCGCTGACTTCCGCCAACCTCACTACGAAAGTGCTGGTGTACGACCACAACTGGGACCGGCCTGATTATCCGCAGGACGTGCTGATGAATCAGAACTTGAGCCAGATCGCCGGCGTTGCGTGGCACGGATATGGCGGCGCACCGGGCGCGATGACCATTATCCAAAATATGTTTCCGACAATCGGTACTTATGAAACGGAACACTCGGGTTTCACAACAAATTCCGACCAGAGCAGACTAGACTTTGAAGAAATCACGCAGTGCATGAGGAACTGGGCCCGGGCTTACGTGAAATGGAGCCTTGCGCTGAACGAGAGTCAAGGCCCGCACGACGGCGGTTGCAGCACATGCACGGGAATCGTCACCGTGAACAGCACCACGGGCAACATCACCTACGGAACTGAGTTCTACACCATGGGCCAATTCAGCAAGTATGTGTTGCCGGGCGCGAAGCGCGTTTATTCCAGCAACACTCTGGGAATCGTGACCTCGGCGTTCGTCAATCCTGATAATTCGAGCGTGCTGGTCGCCTTCAACGATTCGACCCAGACTCAAACGTTTTCCACGCAATGGGGAACGCAATCATTCACCTACACGCTACCCTCGCTCGCAGCAGCGACCTTCACTTGGAGCGGAACCCAGAGCGCTGGAACGCCTGCCTATTCGGTCAGCGCAACGTCGCAGATTCAGGCCTCCAGCTTCAACAGCACCGCGGGCAACAACACGCTCGGAAACTACGGTGCTTGGGGACTTGAGACAGAACTCACTTCCGACACGAATGGCGGCTACGACGTGGGATACTCCAACGATGGAGACTACGCCGTCTACAAAAACATAAACTTCGGCACAGGAGTCTCCACCGTTACCGCCCGCCTAGCGTGTGATCAAGCCAGCGGCGGAAACTGCGGCGGAACGCTTCAGTTCCACCTGGACTCCCTCAATGGCACTCTCATCGCCTCGGTCGCTATCCCCTCCACCGGCGGATGGGAAACCTGGCAAACAACTCCAGCGGCGAACGTGTCAGCAGCAAGTGGTGTCCACGATCTGTATGTCGTGTTCGCGGCGCCGACGAGCGGCACCACAAGCCTGGGCAATTTCAACTGGTTTCAGTTCAATTAAACACACTGGTCTAACCAATGCGACGGACCGACGTAGAGGATTACTCGGGAAAAGGCGCATCCTGCCGAACCACGCGGATATCGTGATCAGTAAATTTATAGTGAAAATCCGCAAGTTCGTATTTCGGCATGTGACACGATGCGCAATCCTTTGTGCCGACTTTGCACGCGGAACCCGGATGGTCAGCCGCAGGCTTCGTCGAGGCCGTCGCCAAATGGCAACTTAAGCAATTCTTGTCGTAGGCAGCCGTGTCGCGCACGAGCTTCTGATGAGGATCGTGGCAGGCCACGCAGGTGATCCGTGCATCGCCATTTTTTCCCCAGCACCGGCTCTTTTCCAGGCGATAGGGTTGAGCACGAACGTTCGCGATTCCCACCGGCGGGGCGAGCTTCACGTCCCACCACGTTCCATGACAGGATCCACAAAAATCGACAGCGTCCGCCGGACTGAGCTTGCCCGGATCGAAGATCGCATTCGTTTCTTGATTGTTATCTTTTTGATCACTCTCCAGCACCTGGCCTTCGGCGGCTGCCGCTTTCTGAGCGATTGCGTGCTTCAATCCTGGCCCGTGGCAGGCTTCGCATGTAATCCCCGGAATGATCCGGCTGCGGTCCAGCTTGTCGCCAATAGTTGAAGCGGTCGCATGGCACGCGAAGCAACGAATCAACTCCGCTCCGATGACAGGACGCGCCATCGCCTGTTCGAGATTCTGCGCGTCGGTAAGTTTGCGGCCCGGCGTGAAATCGAGTCCCTTCAGCGTGTCGAAGTAGGACGCGCGGCTTTCGAAGAAATTCCCGTCTCGCTCGAAGAGATACGATTGGCCGACGTGACCGTCGCCGAACAACCAGGTCAACGGCGCCGAGAGAGTTTGCGAACCGTCCCTGACGCTGTAGACGCTCTTGCCCGCCGTGGTCGCCATTTCGTAATTAATTTTTCCGGATTGAAAAGCTAACCGATCCCTCTTCGAGAGAATTTCCGATTCCGCAACCGGCTGAGCGGTCAGCGCCATGGGCGTGTATTTCTGCGTCGCCGCTTTGCCCGCGTGACATTTGGCGCACTCCGCGGGACCAACATACTGATCTGCCGATGGAGCACTGTGCCTCGGCCACCAACCGCGATACAGAAGGCGGTCCTCGGTGGCCATCTGCGCGCGCATTAGACCGACAGAAAAAATACAAATAACGATGGTCGCGAAAAATAAGCTGGCTGCCGCGAAACGCAAGACGAATCGCTTGCTAGTTCCGCGCCAGTACATCTTGGCTATCCCCCGTGTGAAGCGGCGCAGCGGGTGAAGCGAGCGCCCTGGCGGTTGAATTACGGACTACGAATTCTGGCTCAATTGCGATTTCTGCTACCCACTCTTCGCGCTCTTCGATGCGGTTTAGCAAAGTGCGAGCGGCAATCTCCCCAATCTTTTCTAGTGGCTGCCGCACAGTCGTCAGACTTGGATTGTTATGCAGAGCAATCTGAATATCGTCAAAGCCGACCACTGAAATATCTTCAGGAACTCGCAACCCCGCCTCCTGAAATGCGCGGATGGAGCCAATCGCCGAAATATCGTTATACGCAAACAAAGCCGTGAACGGACGTTTACGAGCCAGCAGATCTTTCGCGAAAGGATAACCCAACTGCGGCGTAGGATCGTCGCCTTCGAGTTGAACGATAAGTTCCGCCGGCATGGCGATGCCCAGTTCCTTTGCAACTTCACAGATTGCCGACCAGCGATCCTCGCAATCCGAGCTCAACGCAGATCCCTTCATGAAGGCAATTTGCTTATGACCCAACTCAACCAGATGACTCAACGCCAACCACGCGGCGCGCCGGTGATCCAGAACGATATTCGTAACCCCTTCCATGCGCCGGTGCCCCGCCACCGCCACCGTTGGCAGCGGCATAGGACGACTAATCGACATGTCCACCGTAATGAAGCCTTCAACACCACGGTCTAGCAGCATGTGCGAATAAGTATCCAGCAGTTCGGGGTCGTGCCGGTGAGCCACCGTCAGAAAGAAGAAGTTTTTCTGCCGCAGATATCGTTCAATCCCGCTGATAACCAGGGAACCATAAAAGTCACCGATCTCTTCGGCCACCACACCAATCATGTAGGTGCGCTTCACCCGCAAGTTGCGGGCATAGAAACTCGGCCGATAATTCAGTTCGCGAGCGGCAGCGAGAATTCGCTCCTGCGTGTGCATCGGGACCGACCGGGACGCCGCGCTCCGGTTCAGAACCGCAGAACAGGTGCCCTTCGTGAGACCTACACGTTCGGCGACCATTTTCAAGGTGACGGCTCCGTTCTTATTGTCACCCTTCTTTTTCAGGGCTGTCATTCGGCCATCGCTCCTTCAAAACACGCGATTTCGAGCGCCATCATGCCAATGGGGCTAAATGCCAAGCATTCTACCTCATTTGTCCAAAATGGGAGCTTACCGCACCAAGTGTGATGCAAGAACGACCTAGAATACCGGTTTGTTGCAGGGGTTCATTTTAGAATATCGGTATTTTTATCTTGACAACCTAACCTCACATGGGGCTAAATGTCCGTCGTAGTATAAAAAGGCTAGTTTGTAACAATTCAAAATTCCGATGCGTGTTCCAGGAGATCCGATGAGAAGGACTGGGCTGGGGGTGCTGTTTAGCTGGTTAGTGCTGATTCTCGCGCCATTAATGGCCGCACAGCAGACAAATGGCATTATTCAGGGTACCGTCGCCGATGCCGCAGGAGCAGTTGTGGCCGGAGCCGAAGTTGTCGTTGTTTCCGACAACACTGACTTTTCTCGCTCGGTGAACTCCGGCACAGACGGAAGCTACGCCTTCACCGAACTTCCTCCCGGTCGATACCACGTCAAGATCACGAAGCAGGGTTTCAAGACGGAGAACCAGCAGAACATCGATCTGCACGTCGGTTCGACCGTCGTCCTTAATGTGAAACTTACTGTGGGCAGCGTGTCTGAGGCCCTGACCGTGGAGGCCAACCCCATCGCAGTCGAAACGACGACCGCACAGCTGGGCACTATAACTGAAGGTGCGCAGGTTCGCGAATTGCCGTTGAATGGGCTCAACTTTATCGGCTTGGCGCTGCTGGTCCCAGGCGCCTCGACTATGGACGGGTTCAGTGCCAGCACCAAGGGCGTTCTCGGCGGATCCGATATCGTTTTCAGCGGCGGTCAGCGCACCGGCAACGTATTTACCGTCGATTCAGCCCCCAATAACGACATGGGCTCGCAGCGCACAATTCTGGCTTACCCTTCGATCGATGCCATATCGGAAATAAAGATTGTAACCAACGCCTACGGGCCAGAGTACGGGCAATCCGGAGGCGGGCAAGTCAACATAGTCACCCGCAGTGGCACCAACGGTCTCCACGGAACCGTCTATTACTTCGGAAGAAACGATGCATTGGATGCCAATAACTGGTTCAACACGAATACCACGCCGAACATACGGAAAGGCGAGTTGCGTCGGAACGATTTCGGTTTCTCCATAGGCGGGCCAATTAAGAAGGACAAGCTGTTCTTCTTCTTCTCCCAGGAATTCAATCGGGAGATTGATGGGGACCTTCACACCGGGCAAACCCCGAGCGCCGCCGAACTCGCAGGAGATTTCAGCGGATCTTCAACAGCTTCAGGCGGCTTGCCCCACCTGACAAATTGCTACTTCAATGCCAACGCGCCGCAATTCGGCATCGTTGATTTTCCCGTGGCAGATCCCGCCACCGGAACCGCATTCGGGCCCGCGACCGACCCCATTACGGGCCTGCCCACCGGCGACTACCAAAACATCGGCCAGACATCGGAGGGTTTAGTCCGGGCGGGACGCTCATTGCCCACCTATACCCTGCATCCAATGTGACTCCCACCGCTGCCAATCCCTGCCCCAATCCCGACTATAAGCAACTGCTCAACTCGCCGGTTAACTTATGGCAGAGTTTTGGACGCTTGGACTACAACGTGAACAAATCCACAATTTTAATGCTCACTTATACCCAATCGCACTGGAGCCAGCCCGCCCCCAGTCTTCCGGGAGGAGAGTGGGGCGACACCGGATTTCCAGCGGTCGATTCTTCCTGGGCGCAACCCTCGAGGATCGCGGCAATTCGACTCAGTAAGACGATTGGAAGCACAGCAGTCAACGATTTCCAATTCAGCTATTCCGGCAACAGGATTGACATCACTTCCGGAGGCACCAATCCCACCCTTCCCGCGCAGATCTACACGGACATGATCCCAACCTTCCCGCTATCGGGGAAAACTGCTGGAGGCAACCTCGCACCACCTGTCTTCTGGGGTCCTGGAGGCTATAGCACTCTGTGGAACGCGGCTCCCTGGTACAACCGGATGGACCGCTACACTTGGACGGACGATTACAGCAAAGTGGTTGGCAAGCATCAATTTAAGTTCGGCGCCTTGCTCGCCCACAACGTCAAAGATCAGCCCAATAATGGCGACTTCAATGAATCACCTGCCCTTTGGGGGTACCCCGGTACCTGCACCTCAGGGGCCGGTTCCGCTGCCTGCGGCGGTACCGCTCCTTGGGGGCCGCTGGCCGCGCCCGTTGGAAACGCTATCGCCGACATTCTAATTAATGGCTCCGTATGGGGCTACGGCGAGTCCAACGCCTTGCACAACGCCACCGGTCGCTACCAGGATTATGAATTTTATGGCGGAGATTCGTTCCGAGCCAGCCGTCGCGTGACAATCAACTATGGTTTCCGCTGGTCGCTGCTGATGCAACCCTATGCAGCGGACAACGAACTTGCTTTCTTTAGCCCAGGCCAGTTCAGCCTCGGCGCGGATTCGAGTGCCTGCGATGGACTTATTACAGCGCCAGGGGCTAAGGTTACCTGCGCTGGCGTGGGCCAGGCAGGCTCTGCCAACGGCACGAGTCGCTCCGTTGTTGGCAATGTCTACCACAATATTGCCCCACGGTTCGGAGTCGCATGGGATGTATTCGGCGACGGAAAAACCTCAGTTCGAGCCGGAGCAGGACAATTCTTCGTCCGCTACCAGCTCGATCCCTTCATTATCCAGGGAACCCAGAATCCTCCCTTCGTTCAAAAGTCCAGTGGCGTCAGGTATTTGGATGGGACTGCACCAGCTTCTCCTTCGTATGGGTATCCGACTTTCGGGCGAACCCTTAACGCTGACATTCCGAATAACTGGCAATGGAATCTGAGCATTTCGAGGGAACTCTTCCGGAACAATACAATGCAAGTAAGCTACGTGGGAAACCGCGGTAACCACTTGCAAGACTACACTGACGTTTCCCAGGTAACCCCCGTCGCGGGCAACCCAGTCTCGACTGCGGCCAATCCGAATGTTTGCGGCGCCCCATACGCGACTCCCGGGATTCCAAATAACGGTCTGCCCGTCGCCATTCCTGTAGGGATGACCTGCCGTCAGGCTTTCGCGATAGAAAACATACAGGGCAACGGAGGAGGCAATGCCGCATACCGTCCCTACATGAGCGTCTTGGGGGGCGGCCAAGCCACCAGCGGCCAGGCAGAATTGCCCGTCGCCGACTTTGAAGGGTATTCCAACTATCACTCCCTGCAGGCAACGTGGAGAGGAAGGATTGATTCAAGAGGCTCGCTCTACCAATTCTCCTATACGTGGTCGAAGGCGCTGGCGCTCCAGGGCGTTCAAGGGCTGATTGGCCAGGGAGCAACCGATGTCTTTAGCGACAACCTGGATCCTCGTCGTGACTACGGTCCTACCGGGTTCAATCGTCCTCAGATGTTCACGGGCTCTGTGATCTATGTGCTTCCCGGCCTGAAAGGCGCGAACGCGATTGAACGAGGTGCCTTGGGCGGTTGGTCTATCGAGCCGGTCATGGTATTCGAGAGCGGCGTTCCGGTCGTACCCACGACAGGTGCCGATCTGTGGGGCACTGGGACCAATCAGGATCGGCCAAACCGCGTGCCTGGTCAATCCTGCCGTGCACACGGTACGGGAATCGAAAGCCAATGGATAAATCCCAAAGCATTCAGCCTTTATGGAATACCGCTGGGAACCGACGGGAATGCTTCGCTCGGGGATTGCTACGGCCCCGGCGAGAACAACTGGGATATCGCGCTGCATAAAGACTTCAAGATTTCGGACCGCCTGAGTGTGCAATTCCGGTTTGAATTCTTCAATGCCTTCAACAAAACCCAGTTCGAGGGCGTAAATGGCGGCTTGGGCGGCGCTCAGGCGTGCTTTGGGGACGTGAACGGGAACGGTGTCGGCGTTAACCCCCCCACCACTAACGCCTCTAGCCCCCTTTCCGGCGATAATTGCTATTTGCTCGGAAATCCTATCAACCAGCAAACCATACCGAACGGGACGAACGTGACCGGGGTGAACGCCGCGTATCAGGTAATTCCTGGGCCAGTTGCCAGTCCGACGACTGGCATCACGAGTCCACTCAGTGTGACTCTGCTCTCACCCAATTCAATTGGGGAATCGGGCTTCGGCCAGGCTTCCTATACGCGTCCGGCTCGGCAGATTCAATACGCCCTCAGATTTACTTTCTGAGGCTTGACGGACAAATTGCTGCAGCGTCTAATGGAGGCGAGGCTCAAACGAGCTTCGCCTCTCATTATTTTGAATCGGACTCTTCCAGTGCGTTTCCACGCCTGTTTCCAGGTTTTCTCTTCCCGCCTCGCTACCTTCATATTGCTTAGCGCGTTTCTGGCGCCCTGTTTTTCTGCGGCACAGAAGGCGCCGCAAACAGCGCCGGCTCAGGATCCTCTCAACCAACACTACAGCGCAGCCCAAACATTCCAGCTCGGCGGAGACCTCGACCGCGCCGAAGCCGAATACCACCAAGTCCTCGCTCTCGCCCTGCAACGCATGGGCGATCTTCTGGCCGCCGAGAAGAGCGATTCAGAGCAGGCAGTCAGTGCACTTCAAGACTCGGTCGCCGCCGATCCCACCTACGCCGACGCGCGCATCGATCTCGCCATGGTTTTCTATCGGGCTGGGCACTTGGACAAGGCGGGCACCGAAGCTGCCGCCATAGTCAAAGCCGATCCGCGCAACGGTCGAGCTTTGCAACTGCTCGGCAACGTAGAGTTCGCGCAGGGAAACTTTGCAGCGTCGGCAGAACACCTTCACACCGCTCTAAGCCTTCAGGCGGATTTCGCCACCGCGTACTCCCTCGCGCTCGCCTACCTCAGCGACCACAAGCTGGCCGAGACAAAGTTGTTGTTCGACGAACTGCTGAACGACATGGGCTCGACTCCGGCGCTGCACGTTCTCCTCGGCCGCGCCTATCGCGAGACCGGCTACCTCGACGACGCCATCCGTGAGTTCAAAAAAGCTATCGACCTAGACCCGCACTACCCAAGAGTTCACTACTATCTCGCTCTTGCCTATCTAGCCCAGGGAGAAAAAGAGCGCTTTCCCACTGCTCTTCCGCTTTTCGAGCAAGAGCTGGCGATTAATCCAAAAGAATTTTTCAGCACATTTTTTTTAGGAGTGATTCATCTCGAAGACCGCAATTTTCCCACGGCTGAAGACTATTTGAAAAAAGCGGTGCAGCTGCAGCCAGACAATCCCGACCCTCTTCTTTATCTCGGCCAGGAGTATGTCGAGACGAACCGCCCCGACCTAGCCATCGCGACATTGAAGAAATCGATCGCTCTCACCACCGACCCATCGCGCAACCACTATCAGGTGTCGAAAGCCCACACCATGATCGGCCAGATTCTGGTGAAGATGGGCAAGCAGGACGAGGCTGAGGCAGAACTGAAGCGATCGCAGGATCTGCGCGCCCAGTCATTCCAAAGCGACAAGGAAAGCCAGGACGCACACCAATCGGGACAGCATGAGCTGCTTTCTGAACTGCAGAGCGGACAAGAGAAGGAGAAGCCTGCATTCCTTGAGGATCGCCCACCCCTCACTGCCGCTGAGAAAAAAAAGGCGGAGGAACTCCGCGCAACCCTGGCGGAGATCCTCGGCAATGCCTACAACAACCTGGGAGTAATTCAAGCCAGACGCGAACAATACGCTCCCGCCGCCGACCTCTTCAAGAAAGCCGCACAATGGAAGCCGGATTTGCCGGGGCTCGATCGCAACTGGGGACTGGCCGGTTACCGCGCCCAACGATTCGAAGAAGCGATCGCTCCGCTTGAACGTCAGGTTGTCCATCAGCCGAGCGATACGAAGGCACGCGAAGCCCTCGGTGTGAGTTACTTCATGACCGAAAAGTTCGCCAAGACGGTTGAAGTCTTTCAGCCTGAAATGGCCGACCTCCCGGATGACCCAGGTGTGCTCTACGCGCTGGGAGTTTCGCTCGTCCACTCCGGCGACTCAGTGACGGCGTCTCGCGTATTCCAGCGCATGATCGAGAAGAATCCGAACGTCGCCGAAATACACTTGCTCTTGGGGCAGGCCGACGCCGATCAGAATCAGTACACTCCCGCTGTCGCTGAGTTCTCCCGCGCCCTCGTACTCGATCCCAAGATCGAAGGAGCGCATTTCGGATGGGGAATCATTCTTCTCCACCAGGGAAAGCTCGACGATGCGGTGAGTGAATTCCGCGCAGAACTCCAAGCCCATCCTGCAGATGCGAAAGCTAAGTATCACGTGGCTTACGGCCTGCTCATGCAGCAGCAGAAAGATCAGGCGTTCGCCCTGCTAAACGAAGTGGTTCGCGACAAACCGGATTACGCAGACGCGCAATACCAGCTGGGCAAAATGCTGCTCGAACGCGGAGACGTAAAAGCCGCCATAGAGAGATTAGAAATCGCCGTGCATCTCGACCCCACAAAAGACTACAGCTACTTTCAGTTAAGCGCGGCGTACCGTCGCGACGGAAGGCTGGACGATGCTCAGCACGCTCTGCAGGATTATCAAAAACTGAAAGAAAAGGAACGGGGGACTGAGCACCCGTGATCATCAGAAAACACCGCGAGCGGAAACTCACAATTCGGTCTACGCGGCAGAACGTAGCTGTTTGCGTGCTGGCGATCTTCGCGATGTTTGCGTTCTCGTCTGCACCTGCGGCTGCGAACGACGATTCGCAGAATGTGTCTCAAGCAGCCACGCTGATTCACAATGGAAAGCTCGACACGGCCGAAGAACTTCTCTGGAAGGTGCTAACCCAGCATCCTGACGATGCCGAAGCCTTAAATCTGCTGGGCAGCATCCGCTTGCAGCAGAAACGTTTTGCAGAATCGGAAACGCTGTTGCAACGGTCAATCGCCCTCGCTCCAAGCCAGCTACCAGCCCACAAAAATTTGGCGCGGGCATTCCACGCTGAAGGCGAAACAGATAAGGAAATCGCGGCGCTGCAGGATGCCGCAAGCCTCGCTCCGAACGACGCAGACGTCAATTGCACCTTGGCCGACGCGCATTTGAAGAAGAATGATTTTCACGATGCGCTCGTAGCCCTCGAACGAATTCCGCGTGCGCATCGTCCGGATAGCGCGCTGCCTCTCCTTGCAGCAAGCTATCTGGGCCTGAATCGAGTTACGGAGGCTCAAGCGCTCGCGCCCGAGGTCACTGCCCGCGCGGCGAAGAACCCAGCGCTCCGCGTGGAGTTCGCCAAGGTGCTTCTGGATTTCGACTTCACCGACGATGCCCTTGCGCTTCTTGCAATCGCCCAAAAGCAGCAGGCTCCAACCTCTGAATTGTTTTTTATGCTAGGCCGTGCGCGAGAACGCAAAGGGGAACTCGCGCTGGCCCAAAAAGATTTCCAACGAGCCGTCGACTTGAACCCAAACTCACTCGACGCGCTGCAAGCCCTGGCGCGCATGCTAGCGACCCAGGAGCAATGGACAAAAGCGCTCGAACTTCTCACCCGCGCTCGCACCCTCGCTCCCGACTCGCCAGATGTATTGCGTAAATTCTCCGCCGCCAGCCTGCGTGCCGGCCACACGTCGGACGCCGTAGATGCAGCCCAGCAGTTAGTAAAACTCCGGCCCGATGAACCCGAGGCGTTATATCTACTAGGCGTTGCGCAACTGCAGAACGGAGACACAGAAGTCGCGCGCGCCACCATAGAGCATTACACAAAGTTGCGTCCCGAAGATCCGCTCGCCTTCCTCGCGTTGGGCATGGTCGCGGCCAACCTGCATGATTTTCCCGTCGCGCGCACTAACTTCGAGCAATCTATCAAGCTCGATCCAAATCATTTGGAAGCCTACTACCAGTTGGCTTTGATTTTTCGCGAGCAGGGAGACAATCGCGCAGCTATCGCTCAGTTGGAGAAAGCTGCCGCCATCGACTCTAAACACGTTCAAACGCAAGCTCTCCTCGGCACGCTCTACCTCATGCAACAAGACTACGTCAAAGCCCAGGAGCACCTGACGCGCGCCGAGGAATTGGCTCCCAACTCCCCCGATACTCACTATCAGTTAGGCTTGCTCTTTGCGCGATTAAACCAGCCCGATCAAGCCCAGCGCGAAATGGATCAATTTCGTAAGTTAAAAGATAAAGCGCATCCAAGCCCCACTCCAGCGGGAGATCGGCCAGCCACGTCCGCGCCGCCGGATCCTCCATCATGATGCGAATCCTGTCGCGAACAATGCCACGACTGCGCGTGCCACTCTGCGGACGACCTCTCAGCCCGCTGGTCGCGCTCTTTGCGCTGTTGTGCACCTCGTGTGGCGTCTTGTCACGCCTCGTCGCCCAAGCCGTCCCGTCAACTTCACCGCAAAATCAACTGCCGCAACTGGTGGATATCACCGACTCCACCGGCATCAAGTTCGAGCACACGTCGTCCTCCGACAAGAAATACATTGTCGAGTCCATGGCCGGCGGAGTGGCGCTGATCGACTATGATCGCGACGGCCTCCTCGACATTTACTTCACGAACGCGCCAACTGTAGAAATGGCGCTCGCCGGTAAGAAAGCTCGTAGTGCTCTATACCACAACAATGGTGACGGAACATTCACCGACGTCACCGACAAGGCCGGCGTTGGATATCCTTGCTTCGCCATGGGCGCGGTCGTTGGCGACTACAACAACGACGGTTGGCCGGACTTGCTCGTGACCTGCCTCGGCGGAGTCGTCCTCTACCGCAACAACGGTGACGGCACCTTCACCGATGTAACCAAGCAGGCTGGCCTCGTTGACACACAGTTCGCCACTGGCGCGGCTTTCGGCGACTACGATGGCGACGGATGGGCAGATCTCTTCGTCTCACACTACGTCGATTTTCATCTCGATGATCTGCCCAAGTTTGGTTCCAGCAAAACCTGCCAGTATCACGGTCTTCCCGTGCAGTGCGGTCCGAGAGGGTTGAAAGGTGCGGGCGATCTGCTCTTCCACAACAACGGCGATGGCACTTTCACCGACGTTTCGAAAGCCGCCGGAGTCGACGATCCGCACGGCTATTACGGCTTAGGCGCTGTCTGGTCCGACTTCAATGACGACGGCCGCCTCGATCTTTTTGTCGCCAACGATTCCACGCCAAACTTCCTTTATCGCAATGACGGGAACGGCCATTTCACAGAAGTTGGATTTCTAGCGGGCACAGCAGTAAGCCAGGACGGCTCCGAACAAGCCGGCATGGGAGTCGCGCTCGGCGATTACCTGCACACCGGACGCCTCTCAATTTTCGTCACCCACTTTTCCGAAGAGTACGCGGCGCTGTTTCGCAACGACGGAGGGATGAGCTTTACCGACGTTTCTTTCCCGGCCGGCATTGCCACGCCGACCATCCCTTACGTGGGTTGGGGCACGGCATTCTTCGACTTTGACAACGACGGTTGGCCCGATCTCTTCATGGTGAATGGGCATGTCTACCCGCAAGTCGATACTCTCGATGTAGGCTCCAGATACCGCGAGCCCAAGCTCCTATTTCTGAATCGACACGACGGCACCTTTCGCAACATCAGCGAACTGGTTGGACCCGCGATCCAGATCCCGCAGGTCAGCCGCGGCGCAGCCTTCGGCGATCTCTTCAACGACGGCCGCATCGACATCGTCGTCGAAAACGTCGACGGCAAGCCCTTGATCCTTCGCAATGAATATCTTCCCAATGAGAACGGGCCCCATAACCACTGGATCGAATTCGAACTCGCGGGCACCAAGAGCAATCGTCTCGCTCTGAACGCGCGCCTCAAGGCTGTCGCCGGTGACTTAATACAAGTGGATGAAGTCCGCAGCGGTGGAAGTTATCTGTCGCAGAGCGATCTCCGAATCCACTTCGGCCTCGGTTCTCACGATCACCTGGATCGCGTAGAAATTCTCTGGCCCTCCGGCAAGACTGAGACTCTGAACAATCTGGCGTCCGATCGCCTCTACGCAGTGAAAGAAGGAGAGGGAATTGTTCCCCGCGACCGCCTGAGGCCAACTGCTGCGCCGCATCGCTGACCCATAAAAGTCGGAGCATGCTTCCACTCTCCTGGCGTCAATTTCATTGCTAGAATACCGGTTTTCTGATAACATTACGTCTGATTGAGGGTGACCTTTCCGGGGCAAACCGCTCATCCTTTTATCCCTGGCGACTGCGGCATAAAGCGGCCATGGCAAACCCATGGCTACTTCGCTGTGTCGTAGCGCTTGTCTGGCCAAGTCAGCCCGATTGAGGGATCTACAAATGGCGTCCAAGATAAATTTGGTTCGCGTTTTACTCCTAGCTATTATTCTCGCCTCACCTCTCTCTTTACTCACAGCACAAGCTCAGTCTCCCAAGCTTGACGATCCCGCCATCGAGCAGCGCATCACCCAACTTCTCAGCCAGATGACGCTCGAAGAGAAAATCGCCCAAACCGTCCACTTCGCCGACAGTTCCACCGGACCCGGCTCGCCCCACGCCGACTATCGAGAGCAGACCGCCCAGGGCCACGTGGGCTCGTTCGAGAACATGACCGGTGCAGCCGAAACCAACGCGTTGCAAAAGATCGCAGTCGAGAACTCCCGCTTGCACATCCCTCTTCTGTTCGCGTTGGACGTAATCCACGGATACCGCACAATCTTTCCAGTTCCGCTCGCCATGGCCTCCACTTGGGATCCATCGCTGGTCGAACAAGCATCGCGCGTCGCCGCCAAAGAGGCCACCAAAGAGGGCATCCGCTGGACCTTCTCGCCCATGGTTGATATCGCCCGCGATGCTCGCTGGGGACGCATCGTCGAAGGCGCCGGAGAGGATCCATACCTCGGCTCCGCCATGGCTGCCGCCTACGTGCGCGGATATCAAGGCGCACGCCTCAATGATCCGCAATCTATGATGGCTTGCGTGAAACATTACGTCGCCTACGGGGCCGCCGAAGCCGGTCGAGACTACAACACGGTCGACATGTCCGAGCGCACGCTGTTCCAGGTCTATCTGCCGCCGTTCCACGCCGCAGTCGACGCCGGTGCTGGATCGATCATGAGCGCCTTCAACACTCTCAACGGCGTCCCCTCGACTTCCAACTGGTTCACCCTCACGCACATCCTCCGCCAGGAATGGGGATTTCAGGGAATCGTGATCAGCGACTATGGATCAGTCAGCGAAACAATAGCTCACGGCATAGCCGTCGACGGAAAAACAGCAGCGCAAAAGGCCATTCTCGCGGGCCTCGACATAGATCTCGAAGGCAACGAGTACTCCCGCCACTTGGCAGAACTCGTGCGATCCGGAGCCGTGCCCGAAAGCGCCGTCGATCAAGCCGCGCGCCGCATGCTCCGCGTAAAATTCGCGCTAGGATTATTCGATCATCCTTATGTCCCCGAACCGCATGGTTCCGAAGCAACGACCGGCAAGCCGCAACTCGATCCCGCCCACGTAGAACTCGCCCGCACCGTTGCCGAACGTTCGTTCGTTCTCCTAAAGAACGCCGAGTCGGATGGGAAGCCCACGCTTCCGCTGAATCTCGAAGTTCACACCGTCGCCCTCATCGGCCCTCTAGCCGACAGCGCCGCAGACATGCTTGGACCCTGGCGAGCCCGCGGCGATGCCGCCGACGCCGTCACCTTGCGCGCCGCACTGACCTCGCGCCAGCAGCAATCAGGCCGGCAGGTAATCTACGCAAAAGGCACAGAGCTTCTAACCGCTGACGAGAACGGCTTTGCCGAAGCCGTCGCCGCCGCCAAACAATCCGACGTCGTCTTAATGGCCCTCGGAGAAGACTCCTTGTGGATGAGCGCCGAAGGCGCATCCCGCGCCCATCTCGGCCTGCCCGGAAATCAGCAACAGCTTCTGGAGGCAGTCGTCGCGACCGGCAAGCCCGTGGTCTTGATTGTGTTCAGCGGCCGCCCACTCACCCTTTCGTGGGCCGCGAATCACGTCCCGGCAATCTTGCAGGCATGGTTCCCCGGAGTGCAAGCGGGTCCGGCGCTGGTTCGAACCCTATTCGGCGATGTAAACCCGAGCGGCAAACTCACCGTCACCATGCCCGACAACGTGGGCCAGGAGCCGCTCTACTATGACGCGCTGAACACCGGCCGTCCCGCGGACGGCGTCGATCTCAGCCGTCCTCCCACCAATCCGCAAGAGAAATATCATTCGCGTTATGTGGACGAGCCGAATGCCCCGCTCTTTCCGTTTGGTTTCGGTCTCAGCTATACCAATTTCAGTTACTCTCCGTTGGAGATGAGCACATCCCAACTCAGCGCCAGCGACCTCAATCAGAAGACGGCGCAGCCCCTGCACGTCTCCACCACCGTAAAAAATACTGGCGCGCGTGCCGGCGACGAAATTGTAGAACTGTATATCCGCCTGCGCGGAACCAGCGTCGCTCGTCCCGTCAGGCAACTAGAAGGCTTTCGCAAACTCACTCTTGCCCCCGGAGAATCGAAGCGAGTCGAATTCACCTTGGGCCGCGATGAACTCTCCTTTTGGAACATCGACATGCAGGACGTGGTTGAGCCCGCCAGCGCCACCGTCTGGATCGGCCCCAGCTCCGCCGAAGGTGAAAGCGCAGATTTCACCATAGCGAAGTAGCAGCCACTACTTCGCCATCACCGCGTAGCGCCGGCATCCTGCCGGCTGTCCCGAGGGCGTCTTCGCCCTCGGCCTCGGCGCCACTACAATCGCAGCGCACGCCGCCAGCGACGCCCTTAGCGATTTGGCGCGACCCCGCATTACCAAAGTTCCCAGAGCTCACGAAGCGCTGCGAAATTCCATCCCCACGCGATAGAATTGCTCTTACTCGTCTCGGGGGAGAGCGATGCACTTCGAACAGTTTTATCTGGGATGTCTAGCCCACGCGTCCTACATGCTAGCGTCCGAAGGAGAGGCGGTAGTAGTCGATCCGCAGCGTGACGTTGAAATCTACCTGCAAGCCGCGGAGAAGAACCGCGTCTCCATTCGCCACATCTTCGAGACTCACCTGCACGCCGATTTCGTTTCCGGCCACCGAGAACTGGCTTCGCGAACCGGCGCCCGCATCTACATGGGAGCGCAAGCCGAGGCCGCATTCCCGCACGTAGCAGTCGAAGACGGCTTCCAGTTGCAAGTCGGCAAGATGCGCATCACGGCTCTCGAAACCCCCGGTCACACCCCCGAGAGTATGTGCTTCGTAATAACAGATGAAGAGAAGTCCCCGGCGCCGTGGGCAATCCTGACCGGCGACACGCTCTTTCTCGGAGACGTGGGCCGTCCCGATCTTTCCAAACGTTACACTCCCGCGCAACTCGCTGGCATGCTCTATGACAGCCTGCACCACAAGGTTCTCACCCTCGCCGATGAAGTTCTCGTTTATCCGGCGCACGGCGCCGGTTCTCTCTGCGGACGCAACATGCGCGCCGAGCGCGTCTCCACCATCGGCACCGAGCGGCTCACGAATTACGCGTTGCAGATCAACAGCAGGGAAGAGTTCATTAAGCAATTAACCAGCAACCTACCGGCGCGTCCGGCATACTTTTCGCAGGATGCAGAAATCAATCGCACCGGAGCGACGGCGCTCTCCGATCTTCCAGCGTTGTCACCAATCGAGCCGGCCGAATTGAAAACTCTTCTAGCCGAAGGAGCCATCGCGCTCGACGTTCGTCCCGGCGATCAGTTCGCCGCCGGCCACGTGCCGGGGTCGGTAAACATTGCCCTCTCAGGTCAGTTCGCTTCGTGGGCAGCAGCGCTTCTAGGTTTGTCGGCCAGCCCCGTCCTGATCGCCGACTCGCAGGAGGCAGTAGTAGAAGCCCGCATGAGACTGGCGCGCGTCGGCCTCGAAGACTCCCACGGATATCTCAACGGAGGCATCGAAGCCTGGCAACAAGCGGGTTTGCCGCTCGCCACGCTTTCGCAAATCAGCGTCGGAGCGTTGAGCGATCAGCTAGGAGTCTCCGACCTTCAGGTGCTCGACGTCCGTCGCGAACCTGAATGGGAAGCCGGCCACATTGCCAATGCGTTGTGGTGGCCGCTCGACAACTTCAAAATCGCCCCGCCCGAAATCGATCACGATATCCCCATAGCCGTTCACTGCAAGGGAGGCTATCGCAGCATGATCGCCTGCAGCCTGCTGCAACGGGCCGGCTTTCAGAATGTAGTCAATGTAATCGGTGGCTTCGACGCCTGGCAGCAAGCGAAACTTCCAGTGGTTACGGAGAAGCCAGTCGAGGCTTGACCTCGGTCGCGATGCTCTATTACGCTTTGAAAAGAGGATTCGCCCAATGCGCATCCCAATGGTCCTGCTGATCCCGATCTTACTCGCGAGCTGTCGGGCTCCCTCTCTCGCTCAGAGCGCCTCGGCAACTAACACTAAAATATTGTTCATCCAGGGTTTCCCGCTTGCTAACGATCCTGTAAGAATCAAGGTGATGGATGGAGCGACGGAACTGAAGAGCGACGGGCGAGCGCTTTCAAACCGTCTCGCTTGGGAAACTACTTTTAATGCTGGCGACGATTGGATCACTGACCTCTCGTTCGTGGTCAAGAATGTCTCGGCGAAGAAAATAACCTGCATCATCATCTTCTCAGTGCTGGGCGAGACTCCATTCTGGCAAGATGAAAGCCAGTCCAAAATTCCGCTGCTCGGCTTTATCCAAAATCGCTTGGGCCAAAGACCTGAGCACGCGCGGTACGCCAGCGGCCGAGCCTTACCTCCCAATACCGACCCTCCCTTCGATCTCGCTCCCGGCGAGGAGCTTACGATGTCGATGGAAAGCCCAAACGATTACTCGGAATTCAAGGCGCACATCGAGAGGGATCGGCCGATATCAAAAGTCACGGCCATAGACGGCGGAATCGTAACGGTATTCTTCGATGACAGCACCCGGTGGATTAGCATCAACCACAGCTACAGTCGTCCAGCGGAGCAGCCGGGAGAATGGACAAAGATTTCATATGAGGAATGGGCTGGCAAACAGAAAACCTCCGAATAGTGAGACTTGGATCCCCGGTAAAGTTCAACCCAGCCATTGCCTGATTCACCGGGTTGCATAGTCCCTCGAACGCGCCGAGAAAGCCAATCTCCCATCCCGAACGCTGTAGACTTACTAACGAAGCCTTTACCAACCCCCAATGAAAGCCGCCAAACTAGCCAAATCCTACCGCATCGACAACGGCAAGCACTTCCGCCTGAAAGACTTCAACCCCGCCGACACCGGTCACTGGAAGTCAATCGACGAAGCCAAGGAGCACGTACAAAAAGACATCGAGCGAATGCGCAAGCTGCAGGACATGCTCTATGCCCAGGACTGCTGGTCTCTGCTCCTCATCTTCCAGGCCCTCGACGCCGCCGGAAAAGATGGCACCATCAATCACGTCATGTCCGGAGTAAATCCAGAAGGCGTTCAGGTCTACTCCTTCAAGCAGCCGTCGAGTATCGAAATGCAGCATGACTTCTTGTGGCGCACGACGCGAGACCTGCCCGAGCGCGGCCACATCGGAATCTTCAACCGCTCCTATTATGAAGAGGTGTTAATCGTGCGCGTGCATCCCAAGCTGCTCGAGGCCGAGAAGCTCCCACCCTCGCTCGTGACCAAGAATATCTGGGACGAACGCTTCGAAGACATTCGCAGCTTCGAGCGCCACCTGGCGCGCAACGGCACGGTCATCCGCAAGTTCTTTCTGCACCTTTCGAAGAAGGAGCAGAAGCAGCGCTTCATGGCGCGCCTCGATGAACCTGAGAAGAACTGGAAGTTCTCCGCCGACGACGTTCACGAACGCGCCTACTGGGACGACTATCAGAACGCCTTCGAAGATATGATTCGCAACACCGCGACGAAGCACGCTCCCTGGTACGTAATTCCCGCCGACAACAAATGGTTCACGCACCTCGCAGTAGCAGCAGTCATAGTCGAAACCCTCGAAGAACTTAACCTGGCCTATCCCAAAGTAGACGCCGCAAAACGCAAAGAACTAGCAGCCGCCCGACGACTCCTCGCGAAAGAGTAAAGACCCGAAAGGGCGCGGCCTCAACCGATTCTCGGAATCAGAACTGGAGCCGACTCGCTAAATTTCCAGCCCCGAAGGGGCGGCATGTGAAAGCCCGGCACGGAAGTGCCGGGAAGAAGTCGGCAGACGGAACAAGTCCCGTAGGGACGCCGCCGGTTCTCACGTGCGCTCTCCAATCCGCTGCGCCTACAACAAAGAAGGACGCGGGCGTTAGAGAGTGCGCGAGAACTAGATTCCCGGTCTCGCGGTGGAATGCAGTTCAGGGTTCAGCCGCGAAGCGGCGCCAGAATGCAGCCCACGGCGCAAGCCGTGGGAAGAATGTGGGAGATTAGCGAGCCCTGAAGGGGCGGAAGAGCAGTTCTCACGCGCACTCGTTAGCCCCGAACGCGCTTGCATCCGACGGTTGAAAATTCATGAGAGGCTTCTCAGCACCGATCCCCAGTCCCTAACTCCTGCTTCCCATTACTCCGTTACGGCATTAAGATAGTCAAGTTTCATTTTTCACTTTCGAACTGGGGGCAAGCGAACATGGCCGGTCGCAATACGTTTTCCCGAAGCACTTCTCGAACGATCACTTCGGCGCTCTTCCTGTCATTCGCTGCTCTAACCATGTGTGCGCCCAGCCCAGCCCTCGCCCAGACCAAGCCCGAGCGTCAATCGAAAGCCGCCAAGTCCGCCGAGAAGACGCAGTCAACAAATGCCATCGACCAAAAATCCCCGACTGAAGAAGAATCCACCAGGCCGGAAGACAAACTGTTCAAAGGCATGAAGTATCGCCTGATCGGTCCCTTCCGCGGAGGCCGCTCACTCACCGCCGCTGGCATCCCCGGCGATCCCACCACCTACTACTTCGGCGCCACCGGCGGCGGAGTCTGGAAGTCCACCGACGGCGCCATCAGTTGGTCGCCAGTCTTCGACAAAGAGGGAACTGGTTCCATCGGCAGCCTGGCCGTCGCCAATTCCGATCACAACATCATTTACGTTGGCACCGGCGAGGCCTGCATACGCGGCAACATTTCTCAGGGCGATGGAGTCTACAAATCCTTCGACGCCGGCAAAAGTTGGAAACACATCGGACTCAGCGACACGCGCGCCATCGGCAAAGTCATCATCAATCCCAATAACCCCGACATCGTTTTCGTAGCCGCCCTCGGCCATCCCTATGGACCGAACACCGAGCGCGGCATCTTCCGCACCACCGACGGCGGCAAGACCTGGGAGAAAGTTCTCTACAAAGATGAAAACACCGGAGGCATCGACGTCGCCTTCGATCCGCACAATCCCAACATCCTGTTCGCCGCCCTCTGGCAAGCGCGCCGCACTTCGTGGAATCTCACCGACGGCGGCCCCGGCAGCGGACTCTACCGCTCAAACGACGGCGGCACGACGTGGAAGCGCCTCGAAGAGCACGGTCTGCCCAAAGGCCCGTACGGACGCATCGGCATCGCCGTCGCGGCCAACTCCGATCGTGTCTACGCGCTCGCGGAAGCCCGCAATCCCGATGGCGGCCTCTACCGCTCCGATGACGGCGGCGAGACTTGGGACTTCATCAATCCCAGTCACAGCCTGTGGCAGCGCCCGTGGTATTACATGCACATCTTCGCCGACCCAACCAACGAGAACGTCGTCTACGTCATGGATGTCGAGAGCTTCAAATCCACTGACGGCGGTCATCTCTTCAATAAAGTGAAAATCCCGCACGGCGACAACCACGGCCTCTGGATCGATCCCAAAGATCCGCGCCGCATGATCGCCGCGAACGACGGCGGAGTCACCGTTACGCTCGATGGCGGCAAGAACTGGACCCGCGAAGACAATCAGCCCACGGCGCAGTTCTACCATGTCATTACAGATACGGCCATACCATATCGGGTGTACGGCTCGCAACAAGATAGCGGCACCGTCGCGATCATTAGCCGCAGCGACGACGGCGCCATCGATCGCTCCGACTGGTATGACGTTGGCGGAGGCGAAGCCGGATACATCGCGCCCTATCCTCCCGACCCGAACATCGTTTACGGCGCCGATTACCAGGGAAACATCACGCGCTACGACAGACATATTGGGCAAGTCAAGTCGATCACCGAGCAGCCCGAACTCTCCGACGCTCACGGAGCGTTCAGCATGGAACACCGCTTCCAGTGGACCGCTCCGGTGATGCTCTCGCCGCACGACCCCAACACGCTCTACCACGCTGGCGAGCGCCTCTTCAAAACCACAGACGGTGGCGTGCACTGGCAGGCGATCAGCCCCGATCTCACGCGCAACGACAAGAGCAAGCAGCAACCTTCCGGCGGCGACATTACTCTCGACGACACCGGCACCGAGTTCTACGACACCATCTTTGCAGTAGCCGAATCGCCGATCACAAAAGGTCTTCTCTGGGTCGGCACCGACGACGGCCTCATCCAACTCACTCGCGATGAAGGCAAGACTTGGACCAACGTCACGCCCAAAGACATGCCCGAGTGGAGCCGCGTCAGCCAGGTCGAAGCGTCGCCACACGATGCCGGCACAGCCTACATCGCAATTGACCGCCATCAGAACGACGACCTCAAGCCCTACCTCTGGAAGACCTCCGACTACGGCCAGACCTGGACAAAACTGACAAACGGAATTCCTGACGGCAGCTTCGTGCGTGCCGTCCGCGAGGATCCGAAGAAGCGCGGGTTGCTTTATGCAGGAACCGAAAACGGCATCTACGTTTCATTCAACGATGGCGCGGATTGGCGCTCGCTCAAACTGAACCTGCCGTCCACTCCAATCCACGACCTCGTCATCAAAGACAACGATCTAGTAGTAGCCACGCACGGCCGCGCCTTCTGGATTCTCGATGACGTCAGCCCGCTGCGCCAGTTCACCGACGACGTTGCGAAAAAAGACGTTCATCTCTACAAGCCCGGGCCAGCCTATCGCATTCAGGCGGGTGAAGGCGGCGAGGGACATCCTTCCAAACGCACCGGACAAAATCCGCCCACCGGCGCGACGATCTACTTCTATCTGAAAGACGTTCCGAAACCAGAGACAGAAACCAAACTCGAAATCCTCGATGCCTCAGGCAAGCTCATTCGTAAATACTCGAGCACCGAAACCAAGCGCCTCGACGAACCGCCAGATCCCGACGACAAAAAACCTGAAAAAGAAATCAAGCCGGAGGCTGGCTTGAATCGCTTCGTCTGGGATTTGCGCTACGAAGAAGCCCATCGCGTTCCCGGCTACTATCTCTGGGAATACGGCAGCGGCGCGCGCGGACCCGTGGCAGCGCCGGGCCAGTATCAAGTGCGCCTGACCATAGGCAGCGAGAGCCAGGTTGTGCCGCTCGAATTGAAATTGGATCCGCGAGTGAAAGTAAGCTCAGAAGATCTCGCGCAACAGCTCAACATGCTGACTCAGATTCGCGAAGAACTCAGCCAGGTGTACGACGCAGTCAATCAAATCCAGGACGTCCGCTCGCAAGTTGCCGGCCTGAAGCGCCGCCTGCCCGAGAACGCCAGCACAAAACCCATCGCCTCTTCAGCCGATGAACTCGAGAAAAAGTTGGTAAGCATGCGCGACCAATTCATCAACCTCACCATCAGCGCCAACGAAGACTCTCTAGCCTATCCGCCGCAGATCGACGCCAAGCTGGCGTTTCTCGCCATGGCCGTAGGCAGCGCCGACTCGGCTCCAACCGAAGCCGAGCAACTTCAATTCGAAAAACTGAAACGCCAAAGCGCCGAACTGCTCAGCCACTGGCAAGACTTGCAGCATCACGAACTGTCAGACTTCCGCAAGCTGACGGCAGAGAGCAATCTCTCCACAGTAGTAGTGCCGCCCGCAGGGCAAACGGTAGATCCGGAGAACACCGAGGCTCACTGACGACACTCGCGCACGAGTAGTCCCGCTCTATTACTTTCGTGCCACCGCGATGGCACGGATGTGCCTTGTCACCCCGCCATTCCACTGCTATTTTGCCGATAGTGATGCTGATCCTCCCCCGTGGTGGATGGCCGGTTTCGAATGGGGGACTCTATGAGGTTCATGCATCTGTGTTACGCAGCTCTAGGCTTCGCGGTAGCTCGCTGGGTATTCAAGCGGCAGCCGGTGGCTGATCCGGTTTCGCGGTTGCGAGCCTCGGGTCTTCTGTAAAGTTTGGGGCAGGTTGGGCGCGCGCCCCGTTGCGCTTCCATTTCGTCAGCGCGCGCCCATTTTCTTCCGCTCAGACCTTCCTCCACGAAGGTCTAGTACTAAAGTTTGCCTGGTAACCTGCTCTTCTCCGCTCGCCCTCACTACAATCTTGGTAGGACATTGACTGTCATCCTGAGGCGGGCGCTTTTGCCCGCCGAAGGACCTGAGCGAGCCGCGCGATGTGTCGCGTTCTTTGCGACACAATAATCGCGCGTTTTGGCTCGCTTCCTTATTGCTAATGCCCACTCCCACCCCAACTCGCCTGACATTGGCTCTGCTAATCACAGGAATCCTCCTGCTCGCGCTGCCGCCGCGCAGCGCCGCGCAGGATGCGGACGAGACTCCTCTGGGGGACGTAGCCCGCAGCTTCCGCAAGAAGCCAGCCGCATCCGAAGTCGTCGTCGATAACGACAACCTGTCGAAAGCATTGAACGACGCAGAAAGCCGCCACGTCGCCGGATCATCGATGGTGTTCTCGCTCGATCCCGCAGGCAAAAGCTTTCGCGTCTCCTCGCCCGATGTGACCTGCAGCCTGTCGTTCAGTGCCAGCTCGAAAACCAGCGCCCTGCTCAACGATCCGCTGATGCTCGACGAGTTGCCGCGCACCGAAATGGCCAAGCTCGACGGCCCCGCAACCATCGATGGAGATTCGCTGCAAGTCTCCATGCACAACGGCACCGCGTGGGAACTCCGCGAAGTTGTCATCGGCTTGACCATCGTCAAGCGCCCCGACCCCGCAACCGCGTCGTCGAACTTCGGGCAGGCCCGCATAGTGCCCGCAGTCGCGGCCACTTCGCAGCAGCAAGCACCAGACCCATCCCAGAAGCAGCCAGACGTAACGTTGCTGCTGAAAGTAAAAGGATCAGCAGCTCCATCCACCACTGGAATCTTTCGCACAGCCTTGAACTTCGCCCTCTTCCCCGATCAGGACTGGCACTGGGCGATCGTCAAGGCCAAAGGCATCCCGCCGCAAACGCCGACCGAGCCATCGGCCACCCCGCCGACACAACCGGAAAAGCAAGATCGGCCCGCCGCTCCATCACCAGACGCGACCACGAACGCCGCAGCGCCGGCACAGCCGCCACAGTGATCGGCTAGTTGCTCGTGTGGGTCGGACACTCCCTTCGGCAGGCTCAGGGGAGGCTCTATCCGGCTCTTTCAATCCGTCCAGACTTTAGGTCATCCGCTGCGGCCGCTTCTTGCGGAGCGGGATCTCGGTGCACCCTTCACGCTCTCCGGGGGTTTGCGACGGGAGTTGCTTTGGACTTTGGCAGGCGTGGGTTTGAAGGCGCTGCTTAGACGTTCTGCTTCGGACTCTTCCTCTGGTGGCGTGTTGATGGCTGCCATGGCTGCGGACTGGGCCTGGGCGATGGTGAACAGGCTCTCGACTGGCGGGGCAGCGGGGTATTCGGGGACTTCCTTGACCATGCTGTCTTCGAAACAGTCGAAGCGGACCTTGGTGGCGTTCCTGGCGGCGATGCTTAGGGCGCGCAGGATCAGGCGGGCGCGCGGGATGTCGATGTGGTTGCGGACCAGGGCGTTGACTACTTCCATGAGCGAAGCCTGGATGGCTTCCGGACTTTCGAAATTGGCTATGGCATGGAGGCGCGATTTGGGCGGAGTGCGGACTCCGCGGATCATACGCTGATGGAAATAGCAGAAGACTTCTTCGCGTAGTGAGGGCGAACCGCAGCGGCGGCCGTTGACCTTGATGTGGGTGCAGGTGCGAGTGCTGGGATTGATTGCCATGTTTGGACCTTATCGTTGGTTTGCTGGTTGAGTTTGTGGTGGTCTGATCTCGTGAAAAAAAATTGGGGGATCGAGTTTCTAAATCATTGATAATGCTGGGGTTAGCGCCGTGGAGGCGGAAGAAGTCCGCGTAAAATATTGATAGCAAAGGGTTTGCTTGTAAAATCTTGAAAAATAAGGTGTTACGGATGTCGAATTGGGTGCCAGCGGGAGTTGCGAAGAGTTTCTGGGAGATGATGTCTTGGAGTAGCATACAACTTACAGTTTACTAGGGGTGCGCAAGGGCAGATGTCACAGTGGGAGTGTAAGGGCTGTGGAAAAAGACAAGTGATATCAGATCCGGGCGAGGAACCGGCCCAGGTCTGTAGCTTCGATCTCCCGGGCCTCCATTGTGCGCGCGATCTTCCAATTCTCTGTCTTCGGCCAGAGGTTGACACCTTGACGGCCCTCAAATGGCGTCAGCGCGCGGTATGTTGCCCCTTGCACGGTCTTTATGGCGCGATCTGAAAGGTAGTTTTCGATGGCGCGGTACTCGAGGACAAGGCAGTCGATTTGGAGGTCCCGGCAATTCTGGACGAAGGCTTCGCGGCCCGGCTCGATTTGATCGCCCGCGTTTTGTCTCTCGCTGTCGATCGCCGCGAACGTTTGCGGGCATATCCTGGTCACTTCTTGCAGTTCGTCGCGGGAATATCGATTGATCAGATCGGACATGGGAACGACGAGGAATTCGTGGTCCTTGTTAAACAGCCGGAGAAACTCAACGAAGGTCTTAACGCTCGTCCTGCCCTCGACGAGGAGTACCTTGTTAAAGCCGAGAGGCCGATAACCCTCGTAGTTGAGTTCGCCTAGTAGTTCCGCCAAGCGGGGGGTCTCGTCAATCTTCCTAATCTCGCTTCCCTTGGCGCCTACCGAAACGGAATAGATCTCTTCGGCCACTGATCGAGCCAGTCCGATATTGTGCGTGGCGAGGACGACGCCCTCAGAGGCGTAGCGGGCTAGCTTCATCAAGAACTTGAGCTGAAGTGACGGATGGAGGCTGATCTCGGGCTCGTCAATCAGGATGAATGATGGTTTCCTGAATGCCGCATTTCCCAGTACCACGATGAACTGGGCCAGCCCGGCACCCAACTCCTGGAGGGCAAAGGGCTTGCCGTCGATGATTAGTTGTAGGGAGTTATGGTTCAGGGCCGCGGCAATTTGCAGTTGCTTGAAACCGAAGTTGTCCTTGATTTCCTCGATCAGTTTGTAGATTTGCTCTTGCCCCTGCTTCGATGCTCCTGCCTGCAGGCCGTGCCACATTTCGATGAAGGGTCTGCCGACGTTGATGTCGTAGTAGTTCTGAATAGCCCCCTCGGCTGGCGTGAGGGGGCTGATGTGGCGGAAGGCGGGGACGTAGTATGTGTCGGCGAGCATCCTAAACGCTGTGAGGATGGGACGGAAGTTTGCGACGACGATATTAGACGGGTGGGCTGTCGCAACGTCGTCCGACCAGCCGACGCCGCCATCCGGCTGCCTACTCTGCGAGCCGTCGGCGTTAAAGAAAGTAGCGTTGCACGAGCTTTCGTTTCTCAAAATTCGGACAGCAGCCCTGGCCACGACTGCTGGTGTTTTGGGAGGATCGCCCACGGTGATCTCGATCCATATGTCTTCGCGGTTTCCGTTAAAAAACATCTCGTCCCGATCCAAAATCTCCGGCAGCGGTTGCATCTGGAGCTTCCCTCCACTCCAGAGCTGCATGGCGACGTTCGTGTTTCTGCCGATCTGCGTGAATGCCGGGCGCATCTCGTAAAAGAATTTCAGTAGCGATGACTTTCCTGAGTTGTTTACGCCGACGAGGGCCGAGAATCCCTTGGTGAGCTTTAAAGACGCCGGGCTGCCGACAGGAAAACATCGGTAGTTTCCTATCGTGAGATTGATGTCCATGACTTCAAGGGTAGCAAAAAGGGCCACGGCATTGCCGTGGCCCCCTCACAGTCGGATTCCTTTTTACACTTGTGGCGCGGGAATGCCAAGCACTTTTGTGCGGCCGTTTGGATCAGGGGCAGCGGATGGGACTATCCGTTCTACTTGGCGTCGTTTTGCTCCGCTGACGGACGAAGCGTCCGCCGCTCCATGAGTTTTGGTGGTGCTGGCGGACAGCGGGTTCCTCCGCTGCGCCGTCCCCTTCGGCTTCGCTCAGGGTCCCGCTCCGGTCGGAATGACAGGGCCTGTGACTGGGCCACGAGCAACGTCAAGGGCAAGGTCAAAGTCAAGGTCAAGATCAAGATCAAGATCAAGGTCAAAGGCAACGGACAGGAGTGTCCGTTCCACACGTGCAAAAGCAACGTCAACGTCGAGGGCTGCGCTGCGGGCGTTCGTTTTCCCACTTCTCGCAAGGGACGCGAGAAGTGGGGCATCCCCGTTTGATTAGGTGCCGGCGAAGTCAAAGTTAAAAGCTGCGGATGGGACTGTCCGTTCCGCATGGGCGTCGCTTTGCTCCGCTGACGGACGAGGCGTCCGTCGCTCCATGAGTTGTGGTGGTGCCGGCTGACAGCGGGTTCCTCCACTGCGCCGTCCCCTTCGGCTTCGCTCAGGGCCCGGCTGCGGTCGGAATGACAGGGCTTGAGACGGTGGTACGAGCGACGTCAATTGCAACGTCAAAGTCAAGATCAACGTCAAGGGCAACGGACAGGAGTGTCCGTTCCACACGGGCGTCGCTTTGCTCCGCTGACGGACGAGGCGTCCGTCGCTCCATGAGTCGTGGTGGTGCCGGCGAAACCAAGGTTCCTCGCTTCGCTCGGAATGGCATTTGTGAGGGTTCTTGATCGCAGCGCTTCAGCGCTGCCTCCCAGGACCTGGCGTGCTAAACTGTCCTCAATCCCACAACAAAGGACAGGCTGGCGATGAAATTTGGGGTTATTATTTTTCCGGGGTCGAACTGCGATCACGATGCTCACTGGACTTTGCAGCAGGTGGCGCGGCAGCCGGTTACTTTTCTTTGGCATGAGTCGCATGATCTGGAGGGGTGCGATGCGGTGATTGTCCCGGGAGGATTTGCGTTTGGGGATTACCTGCGGACTGGGGCGATTGCGAAGTTCTCTCCGGTGATGGAGTCGGTGCGGCGGTTTGCCGATGGCGGCGGGTTGGTGCTGGGGATTTGCAATGGGTTTCAGATCCTGTGCGAGTCGGGGCTTTTGCCGGGAGCGCTTTTGCGCAACACGGGATTGAAATATGTCTGCAAGCCGGTGCAGGTGCGGGTGGAAAATGTTGCCACTCCGTTTACCAATGCTTGTTCGCAAGGCGAAGTGTTGACGATCCCGATCGGACATATGGAAGGGAACTACTTCTGCGATCCGGCGACTTTGGATCAGTTGCACCGCGAAAACCGCGTGGTGTTTCGATATTCGACTGAGGGCGGCGAGATTTCGGCGTCGGCGAATCCGAATGGTTCTTTGGACAATATTGCCGGCATCTGCAGCGCGGGCGGCAACGTGGTGGGCATGATGCCGCATCCTGAGCGGGCTTCAGAGCCTGCGCTTGGCGGAGTGGATGGAATGAAGATATTTGATTCCATGGTCGGCGCCATGGCCGGCCGGTAGATGTCGCCGGTAAAGGCCACGTTTTCCACCGCACGCGTCTAAATACCGTTTGATAATCCCGCGGCTTAGTGTTACTGTCTCCGCGAAGCGGCTTCCTCCCTTCGCCCCGGAATTTAAACATTTCATGCAGTTGCAGGGAGGAGTGTGCGGAATGACGTCGAAGCAGATTCTCGATGCTTTTTCTGAAACGTTGATGCAGGACGAACGAATCCTCAGCCCGCGGGAGCGCGAGCTGCTGATGAGTCTCCTGCAAAACTCCAGAGCAGTTTCCAGCAGCAATCCTGAAACACAATCCGCGGTAAGCGCAACCATAGCTCGCACGGTGGGTGAAACAGTAGCGCAACGTGCATTCACGTTGTTAGGCGGCAGCATTGTGGAGCAGATCCTGGCAAGCGCGGGAATGCCCGCGTGGATAGAAGAGACGATGCCGGTCGTGGCCGGACCCGGCGCGCCACAGCCTCCGGGCAATGCGCCGCAACCGCCGGGAGTGAAGCAACCGCCCATGAAGAGTCCGGGAGCGCCGCAGCCACCGGGAGCGCCGCAACCGCCGGGAGCGCACAAGCCCGGACGCGAACCGGACCCACCGAGTTCACGTCCGCCGATGAAAAGTCCGGGGGCACCGCAGCCGCCGGGCGCGCCGCAGCCTCCGGGTGTGGAGAAGCCAGAGCGCGGGCCGCAGCCTCCGTCGCATGGTCCGCAGCCGCCGAGTGCTGTGCGGCCGTTGAGCGTTCCTATGCAGCATAGCGCTGGGTCGGGCAACGGAGTTGGTGTGTTGGAGGCACCGGCGATTGCGCGGGCACAGTGCGTTGTGCTGGATGAGTTTCTTGCTCCGCAGGAACTGGATGAGTTGGTGAACTACGCGCTGCAACACGAGGCGGAGTTTCAAAACAGCGCTGTGGTTTCGCCTAGTGGTGATCCGGGAGCGCTCGATTACTCGCATCGGCGCTCGCGCGTGCTTATGGATTTGGGAAAGCATGAGCAAATTATTCTGGAGCGAATCCGAGGCGTGTTGCCGAGTGTGTTGGAGCGGCTGGGAGTGGAAGAGTTTCCGATTACGAATGTGGAAGCACAGATCACGGCCAGCAATGACGGCGATTTTTTTGGCGCGCACTGCGATGACTCGCAGGAGATAATTGCGTCCCGCCGAATTACGTTTGTTTACTTCTTTCAGCGCGAGCCACGGCCGTTTGAAGGCGGAGAGTTGCGGCTTCACGACTCGAGTGGGAGCGATGCGCATGCGGAGAGTTATCAGAAGATTGTTCCGCAGGCGAATCAAATTGTGTTCTTCCCGTGCTCGGTATTGCACGAGATAACCGCAGTGGAGTGCCCGTCACGGGCCTTCGCTGACAGCCGATTCACCCTAAACGGATGGCTACACAATTAAAAGACACGGCATGGCTTGAATGGATTGCAGGCCTGATGGGGGTGGGGTCGCGGCAAACTCTTACCGCGGCGCTGCCCCCCGGGCAATTCCATTGTTTGCTGGATGAGTTGCCGATGCACTTGGTTCCGCAGCGGCAGCTTCGGGCCTGGTGTTGGTGGATGGACTTTTCTGCGGAGCAGTTGTTTGTTAATCCGGAGTGTTCGGTTCTGCGTGGTGGGCAGGTGCCGGTCGAGTTGGAACCTCATCGGGATTTGCTCGAGAATTTTTACTTGCAGGGAACTATGGCTTGGGTGCGTGATGCGGCTACTGGTGCGCTGAATCCATTTTGGCTTGGTCCGCGGACGGAAGCGGTGGTTTCGAAACTTTGTGCCGGAGAACCTGTGCCTGCTTCCATTCCGGCGGATTTGCGCAGGTTGCTGGCGGGTGCTGGGATTCTGATTCCGGAGGGATATGGTGAGCGGCGTCTCGCGGAGTGGGCTGACGTTGTTCGAAAAGGCGCACAGCACTTTCGAGAACATGGTTACGTGCCGCTGGGGCGCTTGATTCATCCGTATAATCTGGCGGCTTTGCGGCGCTATTACCGGCACGCTATTCGGAGTGGAGCGATTCGGCTGGGCGATGAGCAGAGTTCGCGGAGATACTTTGCGCACAATGAGAGCGTCGCCCGATTCTTCCATCATCAGATTGCGAACGCGGTTGGCGCGATCACGGGCGAAGCGGTGAAGCCTTCTTATGTTTATTTTGGCTCTTACTTGAGCGGCGCCGAGTTGAAGAAGCATACCGACCGGGAACAGTGCGAGTTCAGCGTTACGTTATGTCTGGATTTTTCTCCGGAGCCGGAGTTGGCGACTTCGTGGCCTATACGGCTGGATACTCCGGAGGGGACGGTTAAGGTTTATCAGGCTTTGGGCGATGGGTTGGTTTACCGCGGACCTCGGGTGCCTCATTACCGGCATGTGCTGGGTGACGGGCTTACGTCGACTTCGATTTTCTTTCATTATGTTAGGGCGGATTTTGAAGGGTCGTTGGATTAGCGCAGTGGTCAGTGGCTAGTGGTCAGTGGTCAGTAAGATCAAAGGCGATTCGCGCGAGAGCGTGCCTTGGGCGCTGAAGCGCAGGTCAATTTTAGCTGCTTATTGGCACGAATGAATTCGTGCCCTTCCCGAACCAAATCTTTATCCCGCTCGCTTGTTTAGTGCAGCCCCGAGATTAGATAGAGCACGGAGAAGACTTGGTGGTAGCTGTAGGCGAAGCGGGAGCCGTCGCGGCTCATGACTACCGGGGCGACATTGATTACTCCGACTGTTGTCTCGGGCTGCAATTCCTGAATGAGAGTCTTCTCACCGGTCGTCAGGTTGACCTTGTACACTTTCGTCGGAATGTGACCTCGAAGATATCCGTAAACGGAAGAGTTGTCATCCGACCATTGGAGCGGGATAAACGTCGACTCAAGACCGGGAATGAGATGGGGTGCTATGCCACCGGCGGTGGGATAGACAACAACTCCCGCGTCGTCGTCGCTGCGGATAATATATTTGCCGTCGGGAGAGATCAGGCCACTGGTAACTCCTTCGGGCGTGATCGGTGTTGGTTTTCCTCCCTCAAAATCCACTAAATACATGCGCGCGCCGTGGCCGGCTTCGTTGGCGTTGATGGTGATGTGTTTTCCGTCTGCGAGAAAATGAACGTTGCCGTTGTCGATGTGCTCGAGGCCGGGTAGCGAAATCGTACGAGGTTGACCCGGGCCGAGCGGAACCAGCGTCACGCGCCCCGGATTACCTACCAGAACGGAAATCGCCCATTTGCCGTCGGGAGAAAGGCCGCCGCCGCTGCCTTCCCCCAGTTGCACAGGCGGAGTACCGTCGAGTTTGCGAATCGCGAGCGCGTAATGGGTTCCGGCGGCTTCACTGGCGTCTTCAAAAAAAATCGACTGGCCATCGTGCGAAATATCCTTGGCAGTGGTCCAATCGCGCCAGGAAACATCTACGGCTTTGCCGTCGCGTGCCGTGGTCTCCATGGCTACGCGTTCGGCATCCACGCTGATCAGAACTCGACCATCCGGGGCCACGTCCTCCAAAGTCATGCCCGCAGGCACCTCGAGGATTGTTCGAGTGCGTCCAGACATATCGACGGCGTGCAGGCCGCGGCTGATGCCCTTTTCGACGGCCGTAAACCAAACTTCTTTGCCATCGGGACCCCAGGCCAGGCCGTCCTCCGATTCCCACTCGTCCGAGAGCACGGTCATACGGCCGCTAAGGTCGATGACCGAAACGTGGCCGCGGTCATCCCATAGCGCAGGATGGTCCATGAAAGCGATCTTGTCACCTTGCGGCGAGACGCGAATATGGCTGATCCAACCCTTGCTTTGGTAGAGAGAATGACCGATGGGATATTCGATTCGATCGCTGTTTTGTGTGCGATGGACTACGGCGAGTTCACCGCTCGGAGACCAATCTGCCCACGGGACGTTTTCGAGAACCTCGCGTGGGGAACCTCCGGCCAGCGGTGTGCGGGCAAGGGTGGCGCCTTCGACCTCCAAGTGTGCGGCATACTTTCCGCGGAGAGCGACCGCGAGTTCGCCGGTGCGGGAGATCGAGAGCAGGGCTGCATCGGCGAGAACGAGCGGCTGACTTAGAAGGGAATCGCCGACGGTGGAGAAGAGCTGAATCGGGTTGCCGTTCCAGGATGCGCCATACACAATCGTCCGATAGTCGGGGGCGAAGCGAGCCGAGTACAGTGTGCCTTGTTCATAGGTCAGACGTTGGTAAACGGGAGATTGGGCGCGATGTTGCCAGCGATTGGCCAGCAGCCATAGCGTTGCAACCAGCAACGCTGCGGCAACTGCCCAGGGAACGATGGCTGGCTGCGGTCGGGGACGGGCCTTGAGCCGGACTGGTGCGGTAGTGTCTGCCAGAGTGTCGAGCGCAAAGGCTAGATCGCGTGCTGATTGGAAACGATTCTCCGGCTCCTTCTCCAGGCAGTGGCGGACGATCTGCTGAAAGGGTACGGGGACGCTGGCTTGCTCGAGATTAATTTCGGCGGGATCTTCTTTGAGCACTGCGGTGATTGTGTCTACTTCGGTCTCGCCGCTAAAGGCTCGGTGCCCGGACAACATTTCGTAAAGAATTGCGCCCATGCTGAAGATGTCGCTGCGGTGGTCTACGGCCTTGGCTCGAAGCTGCTCGGGCGCCATATAGGCGACGGTGCCGACGATTACGCCGCTCTTCGTTACCGTGGTCATTTCCTCCACGGAGCGTTCGGCGTCTTCCGGCGCGGATTGCAGCTTGGCTACACCGAAGTCGAGAATCTTAACGCGCCCGTCGGTAGTGACGAAAAGATTTTCGGGCTTGAGGTCGCGATGGATGATGCGGTGATCGTGCGCGGCGATTAGTCCCTGTACGATTTGCTGGGCGTAGTCGAGGGCGAGGCGGGCGGGCAAGGCTCCTTCGGTGAGGCGCTGGCGGAGGGTGTTGCCCTGAAGCAATTCACAGACTATGTAGGGAGATCCGTCGTGGAGGCCGACGTCATAAACGGCGACGATGTTTGGATGATTGAGCGCGGCGGCGGCGCGGGCTTCGAGTTCGAAGCGGCGGAGGTGATCGGGATTTTGGCTGGAGGCGGGGCGGATCAGCTTGAGAGCTACATCGCGCCCTAGCCTTTCATCGCGGGCGCGGAAGACTTCGCCCATGGCTCCGGAGCCAATCTTCTCGATGACCCGATAGTGACCTATAACTTGGTCATTCATGCTGCAATAACGCCCCGCTGGCATGTTAGGGGCGCATGTAGGTTGGAGTCAATCACCTAATCGGGGAAGTGGCCGGCCCGAATGGGGGATGGGGGAAGTGTTTAAGTAACCGCACGGCACTCTTGCTGCCCCCGGCACGGCGGGCGGGACGCCCGCCCGACAGCCGCCGAGACGGCGGCGCTACGACTGCTGCGGAGCCTGATCAGGGTGCCGGACGAAGATAGGCCGTGCTATAATTCTTTTTCGCCTGCATACTTTCGAGGCAGTCTGTGATCTTTCTACGGGCGGAATCCCGCGATTAAACGAAATTATCGGATCGAGGTCTAGCCATGTCTGGCCATTCAAAGTGGGCCACAATCAAGCACAAGAAGGGCGCGCTGGACGCCAAGCGCGGCAAGATTTTTACCCGTCTCATCAAGGAAATCAGCATTGCCGCGAAGAATGGCGGCGGCGACCCTGATTCGAACCCGCGGCTGCGCGGAGCTATTCTCGCCGCCAAGAGCGAGAACATGCCCCAGGACAACATCAAGCGGGCGATTCAGCGCGGTACGGGAGAATTGCCTGGCGCGACCTACGAGGAGTTTTCGCTCGAGGGTTACGGGCCCGGCGGAGTGGCTGTTCTGCTCGATATCAATACCGATAATCGCAATCGTACGGTCAGCGAGATTCGCCACTGCTTTGGCAAGAACGGCGGCAACATGGCCTCAGCCGGTGCCGTCGCGTATATGTTCCACAAGAAGGGCGACATCCTCATCCCGAAGAGCGCTGCGAAAGAGGATGACCTGATGAATATCGTCCTCGAAGCCGGCGGCGACGATTTGAACGATGATGGCGAGAATTGGGAGATCCTCACGGAGCCTTCCGCTTTCGAAACTGTGCTCGAAGCGGTGAAGAAGGCGGGGATTGAGCCGGCGTCGTCGAGCGTGGCGATGATTCCTGACACCTACGTCAAACTGGAAGGTCAGGCGGCCAACACGATGATTCGTCTGATGGAGGCGCTTGAGGATCAGGACGACGTGCAGAACGTGCACTCGAACTTCGATATTGACCAGAAGTTGCTGGAAGAAGTGGCTGGGTAGTTGAACTGGGATTTTGTTGAAGCCGCCCCTTGCGGGCGGCTTTTCTTGTTGCGGCGTCCTGTTGTAATTTTTTGCTGATGGGCGGGTCTCAAAAGTTTTCAACACAACCGTGGATAATTCTGTGGAAAAGCACGGAAGTATTCTCGTAAGTGACTCAGCTTAGAGATGGTTCAGCACTTTGCACCGGAGCGAGTGCTGGCACTTTCGTGCTGCAACCTTCGGCGCGCCGTGCTTGGTTTTGAATTCCGACTTGATGCTTGAATGGCGATCTCGAAACTTAGACTCGACAAACTTCTGGTGGACCGCGGATTGGCTGCTTCTCGCGAACGTGCGCAAGCTCTGATTCTCGCGGGGAAAGTGTTGGTCGACGATCAGAAGATTGAAAAAGCTGGGGCGCAGGTTGATGCGGAAGCGGTGATTCGATTGCTTGGCGAAGATCTGAAGTACGTTAGCCGCGGCGGACTTAAACTGGAACGCGCGCTTGAACACTGGCGGATCGATGTCGCGGGCAAAGTTTGTCTTGACCTTGGCGCTTCGACTGGAGGGTTTACCGATTGCCTGCTGCAGCGCGGTGCGGCTCGCGTGATTGCCGTAGACACCGGGTATGGGCAGATGGATTTCAGGCTTCGGCAGGATTCGCGGGTTCGACTGCTGGAGAAGACGAATGCGCGATATCTGACGGAAGATGTTCTCGCTGAAAAAGTGGACCTCATCGTTGTCGATGTGGCTTTCATTTCGGCGACGCTGGTGCTGCCTGCTGTGGTGAACGCTGCGTTTCCGCAGTCGGTCGAAGAACGGCGCGGGCGGCAAGTGGTCGTCCTGGTGAAACCTCAGTTCGAGGCAGGAAGGGAATTCGTGACCAAGGGAGGGATTGTGCGCGACGAGGCGGCCCAGTTGGCGTCGGTCGAAAAAGTGAAGGTGCGTTTGCTAGAGCTTCAGTGCGCTTACGCCGATGTCATCGAATCGCCGATTCTTGGCGCGGAAGGGAATCGCGAATTTCTGCTGCGGGCTGTTTTCTGATTGGGGCAGTTTGGTAAGGAAGCGAGCCAAACGCGCGATTATTGCGTCGCAAAGAACGCGACGCTTCGCGCGGCTCGCCCAGATCCTTCACTGCGCAAAGAACGCGCGTTCAGGATGACAATCAAGCGGCACCGCTGGCAATCCTGCGCGGTTACGATTTTCGGCTTTTATTTCTGTACAATCTTTCTTTCTGTCTTCCAACATGCCGAGCTCGACTTCATCATCTTTATCGAAAACAGCGGCCATCATCTCGCGTCCGGCGCGGCCGGAAGTTGCGCGCATATTTCCTGAACTGCTGGCATGGCTGAATGCGCATGGCTACAAGGTTATTGTCGATCCGGAGACGGCAAAATATTCCACAGGCCAGGAGGAAGTGCTGCGCTCGGAAATGTCGTCGCGGCCTTTGGACCTGGTGGTCGTGTTGGGCGGCGATGGGACGCTGCTATCGGCGGTGAGAGTCACGGCTTCAACCGATGCTCCGCTGCTCGGCGTGAACCTGGGCTCGCTCGGCTTTCTTACCGATGTTCCGCTGCCTTCTCTGTTTTCCATGCTCGATCAGATTGGAGAAGGCCGCGCCCCCGTGGAAAAACGTTCGCTGATGCAGTGCGATTTGCTGCGCGGCGACGAGGTGCTCGGAACCTACAAAGCTTTCAACGACGTTGTCGTGAACAAGACCGCACTGGCTCGCCTTAATAATTACGATCTGTTCGTCGACAAGGCATTTGTTTCGAGCTACCGCGCCGACGGAATGATCGTGGCTACGCCAACAGGTTCGACGGCTTACTCGCTTTCGGCGGGCGGCCCCGTGGTTATGCCGACCGTCAATGCGTTTGTGATTACGCCGGTGGCGCCGCACTCGCTTACGCATCGTCCGCTGGTGGTGCCGGATTCTGCCGTGATTGAAATTCTGCTGCGCAGCGATGAGGAAGTGGCTTATCTCAGCATGGATGGGCAGCCTGGGCTTGATCTGAAGGATGGTGACCGAGTGCGCTGCCGGCGCTCGGAGCACAAAGTCAGCCTATTCCGCACCGAGGCGGACTTTTTTCACGTGCTGCGCACGAAATTAAAGTGGGGAGAGCGATGAAGAATTGTCGATTGAGTGATTGGTGATTGTCGATTGAAAAACCTTGATGCCGATGGTTTCAGGCGACAATTACAACTCCGATGAATACAGTTCGCGGACTGTTTCCCGCCGCCGGATCACTTTGACGGACTTTCCGCTGACGAGCACTTCCGCTGGGCGTGGACGCGTGTTGTAATTCGACGCTAGAACCATCCCGTAAGCTCCGACGTCGAGAATCGCAAGCAAATCTCCCTCTTCGGTGCGAGGTAGCTCGCGATCGCGGGCGAAGAAGTCGCCGGACTCGCATATCGGACCTACCACATCTACAATCTCTTTCTTGACGGGCAGGTTCTTGCTTCGCGCTTCGCGCTGAACTTCGCGCCGCACCTCGCTCTGCACATCGCCCTGCACAACGGGAACGATTTCGTGATGGGCTCCATAGAGCGCTGGGCGGATCAAGTCGTTCATGGCGGCATCGACTATGAGGAATTTCTTGCCGTCATTTTGTTTTCTGTAGAGCACAGAAGTTAGCAGCACTCCCGCGGGTCCGACAATCGCGCGGCCCGGTTCGAGTAACAGATGCAGATTCAGACCGCGCAGGGGATTGGTCACGGCGCGCGCATAATTCGCGACATAGTCCGCGAAGTTCGGTCCTGCTTTCTGATAGTCGATCCCGAGGCCGCCTCCGGTATCGACGAAGACGACCTGGTGGCCGTCAGCGCGCAACGCGCGAACGAGGTCAGCCACTCGGGCGACGGTTTCTGCGAAAGGCGCGACATCCGTGATCTGCGATCCGATGTGAACGCTCACTCCCGCGACTTTCAGATAACGCGTTGCGGAAGCTTTGGCGTAAAGAGTGCGCGCGATGCTGATGGGCACGCCGAATTTGTGCTTGCGCAAACCTGTAGAAATGTAAGGGTGGGTGTCGGCGGCGACGTCCGGGTTCACGCGCAGAGCGATGCGCGCGATCTTGTGCAGGCGCGCGGCGCACTCTGCCAAAGTCCAGAGTTCCGATTCGCTTTCCACATTGAAGAGCAGAATTCCGGCCTTCAGCGCCGCAGTCATCTCTTCGCGAGATTTCCCCACGCCGGAGAATACGATTTTTCTGGCGGCGCGGCGATCGACGGCCAGCACGCGCTCCAGTTCTCCGCCGGAAACTACGTCGAAGCCGCAGCCTTGGCGGGCCAGCAGGCGCAGAATACTCAGATTCGAATTTGCCTTGACGGAATAACAGATGGTGTGGGGAACGTTGCGAAACGCGTTGTCAAACGCAGCGAACCGTTCGCGGATGGTTGTCGCCGAATAAATGTAGAGGGGCGTTCCGTAGCGCTCCGCTAATTTTGTTAATGGGACGCTCTCGCACTGCAACACCGAGTCCACGCTGCGGCGCAGTAATCCTTTGCGGCGTTCGTGCAGAACGAATCCGGGCGGGCGCTCGGACGAAATGTGTGCGGATCCCGTGAGTTCATTGCGCCGGCTCATTTTTTCCTGGAAGTGCCGTGCGCGGCGGTGCCCTTGACTTTGATGGCCACCACAGTTTGATCGTCGAACGTCTCGACCCCGGCGGAATGCTCGGCGGCGGCTTTGAAGAGGGAGTCGACCACGCAATCCGCCGACGTGGCACCGCACTCTGCGATGATTTTTTCCACTCGTCCGCGGCCGAAGAGTTCTCCACGGCGGTTGCGGGCATCGAGAATGCCGTCGCTGAAGAAGACGAACATGTCTCCAGGCTTCATCTTGAAGCGAAACTCGTCGTAGCTGGCATCGTCGAAAAGGCCGAGCGGCAAGCCAGTCGCCTCGATCACCTGATTTTTTCCGTCGTGCACATAAACCGGGCGCGGCAAGCCTGAGTTGGAGACGAGAAGAGTGCGACTCTCGTCATCCCAGACGGCATAGATGAGCGATACAAATTGTGCTTCAATGCGCCGCGTGGCCAGAGACAAATTCACCGCGGAAAGCATCTCGGCCGGGTCCGGTTCTATGGGAGCGTGCGAGCGCAGGATTCCGCTGACCAGCGCCGCGTAGATGGCGGCGGGAGCGCCTTTTCCGCTGACATCGCCAATCACAATTCCCAGGCGCGAGAGGGAGTACGGAATAAAGTCGTAGAGATCGCCGCCGATCGCGCGTGCGGGAACGAACTTCGCAGCGAGTTCCAAGTGCGCCGGCTTGGGCAGCGTCTGCGGAAGCAGACGCATTTGCAGTTCGCGGGCTAGCGCCAGATCGCGCTCCAGGCGGCGTTCCTGCCGGGCAATCTCTTCATACAAGCGCGCGTTTTCGATGGCGATCGCCACCTGTGCGGCCAGCGTCATTATGGTGCGCCGGTGATCGTCAGTAAAAAATCCGCGGCGCGTGTGCTCGAGGTCGAGAACTCCGATGACCTTATCTTTGTAGATGAGCGGCACCGCGAGCTCCGATCGCGTTTCGGGGTTGCCCTCGATGTAACGCGGGTCTTTGGTCACATCGGGGACGAGAACCGCATGTCTGGTTTCCGCGGCGTGCCCGACCAATCCGCGGCCAAGCGGGATGTCGTCTTTCAGGTGAACGTTTTCATTGAAGCGTAACGAGAAACGGTGCTGCAGCTTTTCTCCGGCGGAATCCAGCAGCAGGATGCTGAACATTTGAAAATCGATCAGGCGGCGGAGCAGTTCGGCGATGCGGCCCAGGAGTTCGTCGAGGTTCAGGATGGAGGTGAGTTCGCGCGCGATTTCGTTGAGCAGCAGCAGAATCCGCGCCTGGCGCGTTGTTCGCGTGTAGAGTTGAGCATTTTCAATGCCCGCCGCCATGCGCGACGCAATCAGGCTCAACAGCCGGCTGTGTTCTTCATTGAAGTAGCCAACATGCCTTGCTTCAAGGTCGATCACCCCAATGACGCGGTTCTTGGTGATGAGCGGGACGGCCAGCTCCGAGCAAACGTTGGGTATGGCGGCGACGTACCTGGGATCCTTGGTGACGTCGTCGATCAAAATCGTCTGGCGCAACTGGGCTGCCTGGCCGGTCACTCCGACGCCCATCTTGATTCGGGCGCGCTCGGCGAACTCGGTGTCATAGCCTATCTGGAATCGAAAGCGCAACTCCTGAGTTTTCTCGTTAAGCAGAAGGATAGCGAAGATTTCATAATCGATGACTTTGCGAACCACCTCTGCGACCCGGCGCAGAGTCGTATCCAGGTCGAGCGAGGTTGCCATGACGTCGGCAACTTCCAGCAACAACGGCTCAACATTGAAAGCTTTTTCGTGCTTGTTCAGGGTGGATCCCATTTTGTTTTTCTATGATAGCAGCCGGGCGCGGAGTACCTAGTACCTGGTACCTAGTACCTAGTACCAAGTACCTAGAAGCCAGCACCGGGCATGAAACCGGATACGACGAACTGGAATCGCTTGGAAGAATGCGCGGTTGCTCGGTACTAGGTACTGGGTACTATTCTCGGGGGACGATGCAGACATCGGCCAGGTTGCGGTAGCGTTCGGCGTAGTCGAGTCCGTAGCCGACGACGAACTCGTCGGGGATGGTGAAGCCGACGTAGTCGCCCTGCAGCGGGAGCTTGCGGCGCGAGGGCTTGTCGAGAAGAGCCGCGATCTTCAGGGTTCGCGGTTGATGCGCCATCAGCAATTTCTTCAGCACCGTGAGCGTCAGTCCAGTGTCGAGAATGTCCTCGACGACAATTACGTTCTTGTCCTTCATGGACTGGTCTACGTCTTTGGTGAGTTTCACTTCTCCGGTGGAATCCCAACCGCTCTTGAGTTCCTGCGTGGGGCTCGGGCGGTTGCCGTAACTGGAGACGCCGATGAAGTCAAAGGTCGCGTCCAGCTTGATTTCGCGCGCCAGGTCGGCCAGAAAAATCGCGGAACCTTTCAACACGCCAACGAGAATGACCGGTTGGCCTGCGAAGTCGCGCGTGATTTCTGCACCCAGTTCCGCGACGCGCTTTGCGATCTCTTCGTGTGAAATCAGTACCTTGAGTTCACTCATGGCGTTTCATATTAAACTAAACCCGCAGCCCATGTTGATTTCATATCATGGGCTGGATATCGCTGCCGTAATACGGCAATTCATCTGGAGCTTTTCTTTATGAATCTTAAAGGCGTTCAACTTACCTGGCTGGGCCACGCTACGTTTCGCATCGTGACTCCGGGCGGGCGCACGGTCATTATCGATCCGTGGATCATGAACAATCCCTTGTGTCCGGCTTCGGAGAAAAAAGTAAAGCATGTAGATGTTCTCTTGTGTACGCATGGTCACGGAGACCACATTGGTGACGCGGTTGAGGTGATCAAGCAGCATAATCCTCAGGTGGTGGGAATGCCTGAATTGTGCGGCTGGCTGGAGAAAAAAGGCGCGAAGCAAACTTCTGCAATGAACAAAGGCGGCACGCAGAAGATTGGAGACATTAAAGTCACGATGGTGCACGCCGATCACTCGTGCGGCATTCAGGATGGCGCTCAGATGATTTATGGCGGTGAAGCTTGCGGGTACGTCGTCGAATTCGAAAACGGAGCGAAGATCTATCACGCCGGCGACACCAACGTTTTCGGGGACATGGCGATCATTCGCGACCTTTACGCGCCGGAAATCGTGATGCTGCCGATCGGAGACCACTACACGATGGGTCCGCGCGAGGCTGCTTATGCTTGTAATTTGCTTAAGCCGAAGACCGTGATTCCCATGCACTTCGGAACGTTTCCCGTGCTGACGGGAAGTCCGGTTGAATTGCAGAAACTGGTGCCCGGCGTCGAAGTCTTTACGATGAAGCCCGGTGTCACCGTCAACAATTGAAGTTCAGGAATTGATTATTGACGGGCGAATGTCAGAGGTGAATGCATGACTCCGAGTAAAACTAAGAAGGAAACTAAGCCTGAATGGCGGCACTTCAACTTCGTCACCAACGGTCCCGTCGACGACTATTTGTACTCGATGCTCCCCAAGCGCGATGAAGTGTTGGCGGAGATGGAAGCTTATGCCGGCCTTCATAAAGTTCCCATTGTTGGTCCCGCCGTGGCGCGCGTGCTACAGCAACTTGCTTTGATGACCGGTGCCAGGACGGTTTTCGAATTAGGCTCCGCTATTGGATATTCGACTATTTGGTGGGCGCAAGCGGTCGGCGAAAAAGGCCGCGTCATTTACACCGACGGCGATTCCAGGAATGCCGAGCGAGCCCGAGGTTATTTCGAGCGTGCTGGCGTTTCCGATCGCATTACGATCCATACTGGCGATGCTTTGGAATTTCTCTCTGAGCAAAAGCAGCAGTTCGACATTATTTTCAACGATGTCGACAAGGAAGATTATCCGCGCGTGCTGCGGTTGGTTTCGCCGCGGCTGCGGAAGGGCGGTCTGTTTATTACCGACAATGTTTTGTGGAGCGGGCGTGTGGCGGAGAGGAGTCCTCGGGAGGCTGCTACTAAGGCGATTTTGGAGTTTAATCGGTTGCTTTACGGCTCGGCGGATTTCTACACAACGATTTTGCCGATTCGCGATGGGTTGGCGGTGGCGTTGAAGAGGTAAGGCAATTTAGTGTCATCCCGACGCGCAGCGAGGGATCTTGGTGTTTGATGGTGGCGGGGATACCTGTTGTGCGAGCTAGAACCAAGATCCCTCGCTTCGCTTCGGGATGACAACTATAGTGCCCGGGATGACAGTTGAAAGTCGGGATGACAATCCCTTAGTATTGCTCAGATCGACTTTACCGGAATCGCCAGCAGATCTTCGACTAGCCCTACTTCTTTCTGGAGGAATGGCTCGGCATGGGTTACTCCGCCGAGCATGCCGTAGTAGCGCGCCATTGAGTCTACGCGCGCGCGAATTTCGTCGTGAGCGGGGAAGAGATCTTTGCCGGCTTCCTGATCGCTGAATTGCGATTTGTACGCCATGATGGAGGCGAACTTCTGTGCGAACTGGGCGCCGATATCTACGACAAATGTCGGGCGTACATCGTAGTAAAGAGTGGCGTAGATAATTTTGAAGGGCCTGTGCGGCGGGAGTTTCGGATCGAGCTTCGATAGTCCTGCCAGAAAACAAGCCTCGTATCCCAGCACAGAGCAGGTGTAGTGATCGGGATGGCGTCCCTTCCAATACGGCAAAATTACCACGCGTGGCCGGGTTTCGCGGATCACGCTCGCTACTTTAAGCCGATTCTCCCAGGTATTTTCGACGCGGCCGTCGGGGATGTCGAGAGCGCGGCGCCAACTGACGCCGAGAATTGTTGCCGCGTCTGCGGCTTCGCGGGCGCGATCTTCGGCCGTGCCGCGCGTTCCCATTTCGCCCTGGGTCAGATCGAGAATGCCCGTCCGCTGTCCGCGCTGGGCGGCCTTTAGCAGCGTGCCTCCGCAGGTTTGTTCGACGTCGTCGCGGTGCGCGGCGATGGCAAGAATGTCGAGGTTGGAGGGAGTTGAGGACATGTCACTCCAGATTGCCCTGCTCGAGCACGACATTCTCGCGCACGATCAGCCGGTTCGCTGCCATCTCTTTCAGCGTAGGCAGTACGCGGCTCACGTGTTCGTCGGTATCCACGAAGACGATGATCACAGGAAGCTTGCCGCCGGCTTCGACCAGGTGTGAGGTTTCGACGCGGTGACGTCCGAGAAAGCCTGCTACCGCGTGGACGGCAGTGGCTGCGTAAACGTTTTCCTTGCGCAGGTAGTTGAGGATTTCCATGTGCAGCGGCCGGTGGCGCCACTGGTCTGCTTCGTTCAAGTAGATTGTGACTTGCACTGCCATGCCGTCTTGCATTGTACGTCGAGCCCTCGCTTCGTAAAAAATTATTGCGATTGTTGCAGGCTTTGCCATTCGTGGCGCAGAATTCCGTAACATTCCAGGTCCAGGAATTCGCCCCATTTGCAGATGTGTTCGCGCAGGCATCCTTCATGGCGCATGCCGAGTTTCACGAGGATTCTGCCGGATGCGGCGTTCTGCTTCGCATGTGTCGCCGTGATGCGATGCAGCTTCAGCGTCTCGAACCCGTAGGGAACCATCGCCTTCGCGGCTTCGGTGGCATAGCCGTTGCCCCAATAGGGCACGCCGATCCAGTAGCCGAGTTCGGCGCGCTGATGCGCGGTGTCAGGCCTTAAGCCAACGCCTCCGCACATGCGGCCGTTGCTGGCTAGAATAATCGCGACCCGAATCTCGCCGTCGTCGCGGGTCTTGGCGATGAAGTCTCTGGCGTGCTGTTCGTTGTACGGGTGCGCGATGCGCAACGTCATTGCGGCTACTTCGCGCGCACCGACGAGCGGCACGAGTTCGGGGATGTCGTCTTCTGTATAGGGACGTAATTTCAGACGGGTGGTTTCGATCTGGGGAATAATCATTGTTCTTCAATGTGTCACAGCGCCCGCGCCAGCGCCATGCCTGCCAAAGCTCCGCCGAGGCAGAGAATGTTGTTGGTGAGGATGTTCGCGAGCATCAGTCCCCACTGGCCGTGCTCGAAGTAAGCCATGGTTTCGAAAGCATAGCTGGAAAAAGTTGTGAACGAACCGCAGAAGCCTACCACTACGAGCAGTCGCCAACGCGGATCCACTAATGCGCGTTCGGTGGTCCAGATAACAAAGAAGCCTACGATGAGGCTGCCCACGATGTTGATGAACAGAGTTCCGTAGGGGAAAACGGAGCCCAGTTCGATAGCGGCGAGGCGACTCAGCAGGTAACGAAGGTTTGCGCCGACAATGGCGGCGACAGAGATGGCCAGAAAGTCTTTCAGCAAAGAGTTCTCTCCTACAAATCGATCTTTGGATTTTGTAGGAGTTATCAGCCTGAGCCGCATAGGGCGATTTCAGGCGGTTAAGGCGAACTCCATCGCCATGATTATTTTTTACCACAGCTCGCGGCCGGCGCACAGGGAAATCGAAGGACCGTGGTCACGAGGGTACTTTCCTTCGAACTTGATTACCCCACAGGCGTCGTTTTTCACCGGGAGCGCTCAAGCAGTTCTTCGACGCGATCTGATGGTACTCTGCACACACTTGCGATAGCCGAGACCCTATGCAAAAGCGCCGGGTGGGTCTGAAATAGCTCGACAATTCTGCCGCAGTCGATCGGCGTATCTGTCATTCGGTGCAGATTGGCCAGCGCTTGTATCGCTGCCGCCGGGTCGGCAGTAAACTCCACTGAGCCGCGGTCTGCTTCGTATTCAAATCTACGGGAGACGAAATAAGAAGTGAGCGATGGAGCCAGTAGGAACAATAAATCGACGAGTGGCCGAAATCGCCATAGTGACGGCGGCAGATTGAAGGAGATCAGAGTCAATAATAAAAATAGGGCCAGGACGATCCCGAGTCTCTTGCGACCGTGATGCTGCTTGACGTGAATGAGTTCGTGACCGATGACGAAGTCCAATTGAGACTTATTCGTAAACTCGCCGTAGTTGTCGGTGAGAGCGATGCCCCTCCCGAGCCCGTACGCGTTGGTCAAGTGTCCCTTTCCGGCAGGGACGATGTAGACCTTTTCAATTTGTACCGACATTTTCCTGGATAGCAGAAATGCCCGGCCGTGGAGCTTCCCGAACCGCAGTGGACGAAATTGGAGTCCCTCGGCGGAGCGCAAGCGTACACTTCCCGCGAAAGCGACGACGCCAGAAAGAGCGAGCACGAAACTCCCCTGCCACCACCCTCGGTAGATTGCTTCGGCGCCGATCGCTGCCCCGAGGAGCGCAGCTGTTGGGGATGCCGTGCTCCAGAATGTCAAGCGCACAATATCCGAGGGCCTCCATTTCAGTCGCAGAACGCGCCTGCTGGTGAAATAAGCTATCGATTGCGCTATGCCCACGCTCAGGATTGGGGGCAGCGAGAAGAGAAGCAATTGGGTAGGCGAAGCGAAAAAATCGGCATTCTGCAGATCCCAGGCCATCCACCAGAGAACGATTACGATCAGCCGAACCGCCCGAGCAGTACGACGGGAACTCAGCCATGATTGTGCGGCGGTTGTTGGATCTGCGTGAAGAGCCGAATATCGAGCCCAAATTGTGGATGCAATCGGTGAGGCCAGGATCAAGGCAGAACCCGCCCGAAGTGCAGCCACGCTCAACGCAATTGGCATCGGGCCGTGTGCCATTACTGACGCCTTGCTACTTCTTCCGCTCCACCAGATAGCGGGCCAACTCTTTCAGCGTCTCTGCGCGGTCGCCGAAGCTGTCTAATTCCGCAAAGGCCGCGCTTACCAGCGCATCCGCTTTGCGCAGGGATTCATCAATCCCGAATAGTGCCGGGTAGGTTGCTTTCTGTGCGGAGGTGTCTTTGCCTGCGGTTTTTCCGAGTTGCTCTGAGGTTTGGGTTACATCGAGGACGTCGTCGACGATCTGAAAGGCCAGCCCGATCGAACGCCCAAACGCCCGCAACTTTTCTACTTCGTTCTTCTTCGCTCCGGCATAGAGGCCGCCGCTTACCAGGCTCGCCGTGATGAGCGCGGCAGTCTTTGCGCGATGGATGTACTCGAGCATTTCCGCGGTGGGTTGGGTATGCTCGGCTTCCAGATCAACTACTTGGCCGCCGATCATGCCATCCACCGTGCCGGTGCCGCGTGCGATCTCTTCGATAATTTTTACTCGCGCCTCGGCCGGACATTCCAGTTGCGCCAGCACTTCATAAGCCTGAGTCTGAAGCGCATCGCCTGCCAGGATGGCGAGCGCGTCGCCGAAAACTTTGTGGCAGGTGGGACGTCCGCGGCGCAGATCGTCGTTGTCTAGTGCGGGAAGATCGTCGTGGATCAGCGAATAGGTGTGCAGCATTTCCAGGGCTGCGCCCAGGTCTTCTATTTTCTTGGGCAACGAGCCTGCGGTCTTTTTTCCTGCAACCATGCGTCCGGCTTCCATGCACAGCACGGGCCGCAGACGCTTGCCGCCGGCAAACACGCTGTGGCGCATGGCCTTGTGAATGGAGGCGGGTTCCTGCGTTTCCTTGGGAATCAGGCGATCGAGGGCTGCGTCCGTCAGCGCCCGCCCTTGCTCAAGAGTTTCTTGGAGCATCGAGCAGTGAGTATAGCAATTGCCCGTGGGCAACGCACTGCTGGTTCGAGACGATTTCTTTCCGAGCAAACTGAAATCCCGAGGCAGGGTTTAATCCCGATTGACACAGTAGGGCGACTGGCCTATCGTTTTCGCGAACATCCTTAATCGAAAAGTCTTTTGTGAACCAAGGAGGAATACTCGTGAGCGACGAGAAGAAAGACATATTTACGCGGCGTGGATTTCTGGGAACGGGTTCGGCAGCGTTGGCGGCTGCCGGAATGCTGTCGGCGAAAGTTGCCGCAGCGCAGGCGCAGCAGCCGTATCCGGCGAAAGAAGAAGGACCTAAACCGTATCCAACGAAAGATAGCCGCAGCGCCAGCGCGCCTGGCCCGGGCAATCAGGTATTGGACGAGCAGAATCCGGATTCTTTCTTGCCGCCACAGACTGACGCGGGTGGCGTGCAGACATTCAAGTATCCGTTCGGAATTTCTCACAAACGCATGCAACAAGGGGGATGGTCGCGCGAAGTCACGATCCGAGAAATGGCAATCTCGAAGACGATTGCCGGCGTCGACATGCGACTGACTGCGGGAGGCATAAGAGAGCTGCACTGGCACACTGCCGCCGAGTGGGCTTTCATGCTTTACGGAAACGCCCGGATCACTGGGCTTGATGCCGAGGGCAAGAGCTTTGTTACTGACATCACGGAGGGCGACCTCTGGTATTTTCCTACGGGAATTCCGCATTCGATTCAGGGGCTGAATCCGGATGGGTGCGAATTTTTGCTGGTATTCGACGACGGCAACTTCTCGGAATACGAAACCGTGCTGCTTACGGACTGGATGGCGCACACGCCGCACGACGTGCTGGCGAAAAACTTCGGAGTGAGCAAACAATCCCTGGAAACGCTGCCCAAGAAGGAGAAGTTTATTTTCCAGGCTGCCGTTCCGGGGCCAGTCGCGGCGGATCAGAAATCGACTGCGGGTTCGCTTGGGCTGTCGCCGGTGGATTTTGCGTTTCGGACTACGCAACAGGCGGTTACGAAGCGTACTAAAGGGGGTGAGGTGCGGATTGTGGATTCGTCCAACTTTAAAGTGTCGACCACGATTGCGGCGGCGATTGTTACGGTGCATCCGGGAGGGATCCGCGAACTGCATTGGCATCCTAATGCCGACGAATGGCAGTACTACATCAGCGGCTCCGGAAGAATGACCGTGTTCGCAACTGGGGGCCGCGCGCGGACGATGGACTTTCAAGCCGGAGACGTCGGTTACATTCAAAAGACTTTGCCGCACTATGTAGAGAACACGGGCACCACCGACCTCAAGTTTCTGGAGATGTTCAAGAGCAACTTCTATCAGGATCTCGCGCTATCGGAATGGCTGACTCATACGCCGTCGCAGTTGGTGTTGGCTCACCTGGATATCGACAAGGCGACGCTCGACGCTATGCCGAAGGATGAAGTCCCTGTGATGCCGAAGTAGGTTGCGTGGAAGATCTCGTGCGCTGTAAAAAAATGCGAGGACGCCTTCGGGCGTCCTCGTAGGTTCAACAGAATTTCATGGCCTTACGCGGATGCGCTCTTTGCGATTGCCACGCTCCGCAAGGCGGAGTTCAATACGTCCTGCGCATCATCGGCGGGGCAGACGTCGCTGGCGCCAGCCTCCATCGCGGCGATCCACAATTCCTCGTCCGGTATGCGATAGGCGCACACGATTGGCAGCGTAGGAAATTCGTGGTGCAGATTCCGCACGTCGGTGAGGCGGGAGTATTCCATGTCGAGAATCACGACCTGAGGCCGGTTGCCGGCGACACGCTCGCGGAGTTCATCGCCAGAGTGCGTTAAGTGAATGGGATTGAAATGAGAAGAAAGCCCACCGGCAAGGGAACGGGCGAGCCCGGAATCGCTTTCAAGTACTACTGCACTAAAGCCCATAGATCCTCCTGACTAAAAAGCTGTCAGCTACAGCGGACTAGGGCTGCGGGGAAGGGGTTCAGAACCGCCACTCCACAGACATTACATCTACAAACTCTGGACGGTCGCAACCTGCCTGCGGGATCTACCTGCGGGCAGGGGCTTTTTCCGCCAAGGGCTCAAACGGCTCAGCTTGGAGCTTCCCGTTCTTTTTCAGCAAGATCTCCACTTTGCCTTCGGCCTGTTCGAGTTCCTTGCGGCAGGTGGAGGAGAGATGCATGCCCTCTTCGAAAAGGGTCAGAGACGTTTCCAAAGGCACGTCTCCCTTTTCCAGGTCCTGAACAATTTTTTCCAGGCGCTGAAGGCACTCTTCAAATTTGGCCAACGGGGTTTAGCTCCTCTCTATTGTATGCAACTTTTTCGGAAGGGTGTCCAGTCTTTTATTGTAAATGCTCTGTGAATAACCGACTGTCGATGCGAAAGTGGGAACTCTAAGCGATCGCGGAAGTCGAGCCTCCACCCAGAGCTTCCAGCACGTCTACCGCGGAACTGTAACGTCCCTGCGGTGCGCTGATTTGCGCGCCTTGGACGGTGTGCCGGACCGCAATCAACATCTCGCGGGCAATGGCTACGCCTTCGTCTCTTGCCGCTTGCGGCGTCGGGGCACGCTGCATGCGTTCCAGAATCGCGTCCGGGACTGACACCCGGAGTTCGTTCTTCATGAACTCGGCATTGCGCACGCTGACCAGCGGCCAGATCCCCGCCACTACCGGGATGCGGCAATGCTCGATTCTCTTGAGGAAGTTTTCCAGCAGGCGGATATCGAACACCGGTTGGGTCACCGCGTACTCGGCTCCGGCCTGCACTTTGAATTCGAACCTGCGAACCTCTTCGTCCAGATCGGTGAGGCCCGGATTCGCTCCCACGCCGATGACAAAGCCTGTGCCTGCACCGATTGGGTTTCCGCCTAGGTCGAGTCCGCGGTTCAGATTATGGACGATGTTGACCAGGCCGATAGCATCCACATCGAACACTGCGGTCGCGTCCGGATAGTTGCCCATTTTCGGAGGATCGCCGGTGATGCAGATCAAGTTCCTGATTCCCACCGCGGCGGCACCGAGAAGGTCGCTCTGGATGCACAGCACGTTGCGGTCGCGGCAGGTGTAGTGCAGAATCGCCTCAATGCCGGCCTCCCGCTGCACCAGCAACGACAGCGCCTGGTTGCTCATGCGGGCCGAGGCACGCGGGCTGTCGGGAATATTCACGGCGTCCACGCCCACAGTTTTCAGGAATCGCGAGCCTTCCAACTCTTTGTGGATATCGGTTCCTTTGGGAGGAACGACCTCGACCATGGTGACGAATTCTCCGCGCGCCAGCTTCGCTCCCAGGTTTGACCGTTCTTCTAGGGGCTGAACTGGCGCGGTCAGGGGCGCGACCGCGCTTCCACCAACTTGGACCGACGCCATTTTCCCCCGGGCTTCGCCCGCGCGCAGCGCCGACTTCATCACGCGGATGTGGTCGGGAGTAGTTCCGCAGCATCCGCCAACAATGCGCGCGCCTGCAGCCACGAATTTGCGCGCATAACTCGCCATATACTCCGGGGAACAGAGGTAGATATTTCTGCCTTCCACAGATCTCGGAATGCCTGCATTCGGCTGTGCGGAAAGCGGCAGGGAGGTCGCGGCGCGCACGCGCTCGATGGCATCGAGCATGGCCACGGGTCCCACGCTGCAGTTGCATCCGATCACGTCGGCTCCCCACTCTTCGAGGCGCGGAGTGAAATTCTCCGGCGTAGAACCGTCGAGGCAGTTGCCGTCTTCATCGATCGTAACCTGCACCACCAGCGGCAGTTTTGCCCCCACATCCTTGGCCGCCAGCATGGCTTGATGAAGTTCCTCGAGGTATCCAAAGGTTTCGAACATCAGCAGATCGACGCCAGCCTCGGCGAGTGCCTGGATCTGGTCACGAAAGGCCTGCCGCGCTTCTTCGAAAGAAGTTTTGCCCAGCGGCTCGATTCTCGTGCCCAGCGGGCCAACCGATCCAGCAACCCACACATCGAAGCTTTTGGCGGCTTCTCGCGCCAGCTTCGCGCCCGCATGGTTAATGTCGCGCACTTTGTCGGCGATACTGTGGCGCGCCAGACGGAAAGCATTCGCTCCAAAGGTGTTGGTTTCGATGATTTCGGCCCCGGCCTGCAGGTAGTCGTGGTGAATGGCACGAATCAGGTCGGGTTGGGAGAGATTCAGTTCGTCATAGCAACGGTTGATGAAGACGCCCTTGGCGTAAAGCAGGGTTCCCATCGCTCCGTCGCAGAGGACGGGGGATTGCTTGATCCGGGTGAGAAGGTCAGCCGCCATATCCATGGTCAGAATACAGGATAGGTGCAGAGCGTGCATCTGAAGGGCAGGGGCTAGGGGTCAGGGGCTAGGGGCTAGTAAAAAGCGAATCCCGACTCCTTTGGATTTGCTGACGACCGACCACTGACCACTGAACACTGTTTCCAAAAGTGCAAATGATGCGAATCTCGCGGTCTGCTATAATCCGCTATTTCGCACCTAAATCTCCATCTTTCATGTCGTTAGGAGCCCGCCGTTTGAAGTTTGATCGGAAGAGATTCGCGGTATTATCCACCGTGCTCGTGGTCGCCAGTTTCAGTTTTGTCGCTTGCAGTCACAGCGGGCCAGCCATCGCTACGCCGCCCAGTGGCGCAGTCGCACGGGTGCTGGCTTCGCAGAGTGTCGCGAGCCCGACTGCGTTTCCCGGCCTGATCGTCATTGACGGGCAGATTGACTCGCGGATCAGAGGGGGCGAAATCAGCGCCGGCAGCGGTCCTACGTTTATGGCGGTATCGCCCAATCGAACCGCCGTGGTCGCCTATAACTCTGTAGTCAACAATTGGGCAGCGGAAATCGTCAGCACCGGACGGGAAGCTCAAACCGGCAGCATCACCTTGCCGGGACCGAGCACCAGCATAGTCGTACTGAATACGGGCTACGCCTATGCGGCGGTGCCCTCCGCGCCATTTACGGCCGGACCCGCTCCGGGAGCAGTTGTGGTGATGAACCTCGCGCAACAGGGCAGCGTCACCGCTACAGTCAGCGTTCCCAACGCGCAAACCGTGGTATCGAATCCGGACGGAAGCCAGCTTCTGGTCTTTAACAATTCCACAAGCGTGACCGTAATGTCGCCTCTTCTGGTGAATACAGGGCCCCCGGTCACAACGACTGTGACGGGGTTCGACAGTCCTGTGAATGCGGTCTTCAGCGCAGATGGCAGCACGGCCTATGTCTTGAATTGTGGTCCGCAGTGCGGAGGCACGCAGGCCAGCGTTCAGCTTCTCAACATGACGACCACGCCGCCGACGGTCGGTGCCATCATTCCTGTGAATGGGGCAACGGTCGCGCTTCTTTCCGGGTCGACGCTTTACGTGGCCGGAAAAGGAACATTGACGGGCCCTCTTTGCGCTTCACTTCCGTCCGCAGCCCCCACCGCCGCCACGTATTGCGGCACGCTCGACATCGTCAATCTGGCCACCTTGCAGGATCCGTATTACAACAATCCCGCGGCCGAAATTGCGATCACCGATGGCTACCACCAGCGCATGGACTTGAGCGTCAACGGCCAGCTTTTTATTGGCTCCTCCGATTGCACGAACGTTGGCGATGTCAGCAATCCTCAAGGGGAAGTTCGAGGCTGCCTCTCTATCTACGACACAACGAATGCCTCAGTCGTCATTCCGCCGGACAATGGCGATGTCACCGGACTGCAGGGTTTCACCAGCCG